>Ga0179596_10000055_pt1 | contig 126562 bp, 107 predicted proteins | sample CZODoug1_1_08_16_FD_155494 | JGI IMG/M metagenome (GOLD analysis project Ga0179596, IMG submission 155494) | Vadose zone soil fungal communities from Angelo Coast Range Reserve, California, USA - CZODoug1_1_08_16fungal (Illumina Assembly) | ecosystem: Environmental > Terrestrial > Soil >... | reverse complement strand
GTGTTGAGCATCTCTATCTTTGATAAAACGCCAATAAATGAAATATTTTCAAACTCAATACAACAAAATTTCAAAGAACTAAATCCTAATCAGTTGAATATCTTTAAGTAATATCAAAACGCTAGTGATATTGTTATTAAAAACACAGTTGGTCGCAGTGGCATAAGAAGGAGAAGAAGAGGTCGATTTATAGTAAAAAATGTTATTTTCGACATTGGCATTATAAATCCCTGCATAAACTCCGGTTAGCCCGATGCTTCCCGTAAAATAGTTATTGTCGATCGTGATGTTGACGCTGGTGGTCTGGCTGCCGATACTTCCCGTAATAATATTGTTCCTGATCATTATACCGCCGATATTGGGACCGATGGCAATATTCCCGATTATATTTTCGCGGATAACATAATTGCTACCGCTGATGCCATCGCAATAACAACTATGATTCCATAATGCGCCAATACTGCACCTGGATATTACAATGTCGTTCGTGCCGGCATCTTCATATAGTTGTCCGGGTATTGAAAACCCGGAAATAGTCGTTCCGGAACCAGCTGTCGTTATGTGCACATTGCTCATGCTGGAAGCCAATGCCTGGTCATTCCTGGGATCGTAGCCATGGCCATAAAAAGTCAATGCTTTATTGATGGTGATAGTGCCTCCGGCCGCCGTGGCATAGTCCGTAGCCGATCCGCTAACCAATAGTATATCACCGGCTGAAGCAGCAAGGATAGCTGAATCAAGCCTCTTGTACTGTCCGGGGCTATTCGGATTATTGCTCACTGTAATGGTATTCGCAAACAATAGCGGACAGCAGGATAAAGTCGCCAATACTGCAACGAGTAATTTTTTCATTTTTTCGCTTTTAAAGTTTTTCTATATTGTTCAGATAGCGTACAGTAGAGCAGAAACATTGGATCATAGAGTGCATGACGATTCCATCAGGGGTAAACAGGAAATCCCCCGGTCCTGAAAACGATCTTTTTGTAGAAATGAATTGGTAGCATGAATCCTGACCGGAAGTATGTCAGAATTATTACCCGAAAGGTAGTTTGTTTTTTACTAACTGGTATGCAGAAATCAAAAATACCGGGTTTTTCCCCTGCTTCTCAGGGTATTTTACCGATTGCTCTTTTATGAAATATCAATCACCACCGTATGCATATAATCCTGTTCCTCCACCTCCTGCACGATCTTACCAATCGAAGAATTATTAAACCGTAGAATAAGTTTCGTAACACCAATCTGGATAGTATCTTTTTCTTTCAACCGGGTCTTTTCCGTCAATCGGTTTTCATCCGCATTGATAAAAATACCATTCTTGCTGGGCTTACCTTCATCCCCGGAAGGGTCACTGATAAATAGCCTGTCATTCTCCGTATACAGGACGGCATGCACCTTGCTGATATAAGGATCTTCTTCCACCTCGATGAAAGGCACCAGGTCGGGTCTGGGTTTCCTTCCCAGATAATTCTTGCCCGGATATATGGGGAATGTCTTGGAAGATTGATTTTCCGTGTGACGTACTAACCAGGCAACCGGCGCGGGATCAACAACCGACTCCGCTATCACCTCGGGTTCAACAACGGGATCCAATCCGGCAGCAATCACAGCCCCTATGGCAGGATCAGGCGTAACGAAAGGTTCAGGTATAACAATAGCCTCCGGTATAACAACCTCTTCAGGCATATCCATCTCTTCCTGTACAAACTCAGGTTCGGGATTCGGCTGTATAAGCGGATCCGGCTGAGACGCCAGCTCAGGCTCAGGCGTAACATACGAAGGCCACTTCTTTGATTGCATCTGAATCTCACTGACCTTGGCCGCATTCCTGGCATGCAGCCGCTTCAGAAAATCACTGGGAGCCTTCTCACTCAATCGCTCAAAATAAGCCAGCTTATCTTCTACCCTTATTTTGATCTCACTATCCGTAGCTGTTTCCGGTAACTCCAGAAATTCCAGCGCTTCACTTTTTGTCATGATTATCTGTTTATATTTTTATGGATTTCACACCGTTCGATTATTAAGCTAACCATACCCGCCAGCGAAGCATCCACTTCCGCCAGATCCGACGGAGCATACAACAGCCTGCTGCAACGGGCATAAAAACTTCGCACGTCTTCCACCAAAGCCACATCCTGCGTATTCCGGTAAAGGCTTTCTATCAGCTCGTCTTCCTCTTCGGAAGATTCAGAACCCGCAAAGGCCATGCGGGGTTGCCAGCTTTCCTGCAGGTACCCGCTCAGGATCGCCCTGGATTTTATAATATATTGCTCTTTATTCCGTATGGCCCGCAATTCTTCCAATTTGGTGCGCCAATCAGATACGATCGCCACCACTCCCCCTTCCGGCAGAAGCACAGCTCCCGCCGCAGGCGAACCCATATAAGGATGACTCCGCCTCCGCAGCAGCCAGAATGCAAGAACGCTGATGCCAAACGCCCCCAGCGACCATAATATCCAGCTATAATCCGCACGGTTGACGACAGGCGGTGTTAGTACCGCCGGCTTGTTCTCCCCCGCCCCTGCCAAAGCAGGTAGTATATCCAGATCGATAGCCCCGCTCTGCAGCTCCCGGTAAGCCTTCAGAGAAGGATCGAAATAGGAGAAGCGAACAGAAGGAATGCTGCAATGCCCCGCATTATGCGCGACAAAAGGAATACTTATCATCTTCTTACCCGTCGGAGGAAAAGCATTTTTGACAGACACCCACTTCTCTTTAAAAGGGAAGGTCTCCACTCCGGCCGGCCATTTTACCGCAGGCATGGTAATCGCATTCAAATTTCCAGCCCCATCTATTTCCAGGCAGAGCGTATCCGCCTCCCCGGCAGCTATCCGGTTCGACAGAACAAAGGCCCTGAATCCAAACTTCCCTATCGCCCCGGAAAACGCTTCCGCCCCCTGGTAGGCCGGTAAAGGCAATACCGTCAGCGCAATCATATTACTGTTGACAAAACCGGAATAGGAATGCGTCTGATCGTCCGCAACATAGCTCACCTCATTGTTAGCCGACAAAGGGCCGATCGTCAGATCCCCCGGCTGAAAAGGATTCAGCTGCACCTGCCAGATCGTAAAGACCCGGTAGTCTTTCCCCTCTTTCTTTTTCAGGAGCGGACGTTCATTATTCAACGGTCGCTCCTCTATATTGAAATTGCCCAGCCCCGGACGTTCCGTAACCAGGCTTTTACTTTGCAGCGCCGAATACAATTGATACGTAAGTAAAAGAGATTCCCCGGAATAACAAATGGATTTATTCAGCGAGCCGAGGATAAATATATTCTCCTTTATTTTTTCTTCCCCGCTTTCTCCGGGATTCAAAACGGAATTGCCGGCAGCATCATCGATCGGCAGATCCGAAAAAAGTGAGTTGACAGGATTTTTTTGTTTCTGGGCGCTGACAGGCGCAGGCATAAAGGAACCTGCAAAAATGACAAGGACCGACAATGTTCTGAACAGCTGCATGGCCTTGATTATTGATTATTATTTAGCCCCGGAAGACGCACGCCGGAAAGCATCGAGATCCGCATTCGCCTGTATCAGCTGAGACTTGGTAGTATTCAGATCGGCTTCCATCGCGCTGATCTTATCCGCTTTTTCCTGGAGGCTCAACAGGCTTCTCTTCGAGAGCTGCAGATCGGTGAATTTTTCAACAATAGCCTTATCCATCTTGCCGTATAAATTATTATCCTTCTGTTGCAGGCCGGCCATCTCCGCCAGCTTACCGTTCAGCTGCAAATTGAGCTGGTCCACATTCGGTCCCCCTTTCCCCAGGGAGTCCAGTAAAACGACTGCCTCCTGCATTTTTGCCACAAATTTCATCTGGTTCATATCCTGCTGACGCTGCGTTTCGATCTCATCCTGTAACATCTTATTCTCCCGTACCGGCAACCTGAAATTAAAATAGATGGCCAGAACGACCAGGATCAGCGTCACTACAAAAAAGACCAGGAATTTCAGGAAAGCTTCATTCCTCTCCTTACTATTTAATACTTGCTGCATATATTCAGGCATTTATAATTTTAGTCAGCCAAAAAACTTCTCCTCTTCGACACCGCCGGCGTCTCCGAAGACTGCGAGATCACTTCCTCTTTCACAAATATCCCCGAATCCTTCCGCTTGCCAATATACTCCAGCCTGGCCAGCTGATGGAAAAGCTGTGACAGGATCTTGGTGAAAGTCGACACCTTCTCCACGGACTTATTGATATCCAGGTGGTCATACTGATGAGTCGCCAACGCCACGATCGCCCCCTCCAGCTCACCCTGGCTGATATTGCACCATTCCGTAAAATAAGTGATCAGCTCCTCTTTCCCGCTGCCCAGATAACAATCCAGAATATTCTTGATCAGCCTCGCCAAAGCCGAAGCCTTGCTCACCAGGTATACAGGCGCCTGGATTAACCCCAGCGTTTTAAACTCAGCCAGCTGCGAAGCCGTAAAGGACAGAATCTGATCGCATATCTTCTGGACAATGACAGACATATCATTGGCATGCTTCTTCTGCAGGATCTTCTGAATGATCTGCAGCGAATAAGTCTCTATCTTACTGTAAAACTGCTCCAGCCCCGCATGTATCTCCAGCAGGTCCGCATGACTGCCGGCCGAACAGGATGGTGGAATATAATCGTCTTCCAATACTACCCGCTGCTCCTCGACCCTGATCTTACCAACCGGCAGCTGGAAATTGCCCAGCTTATTGCGGACCACATCCGCCACCGGAACTAAGTCCACGGCAAAAAAGGGAAAGGTATTAGGCAGGCGCGGCGGCGTCTCTGCAGGATTGGCCACCCCATAAGGAACCCGTTGATAGGGATTGATCGTCAATACGACATAATAGGCCGATGACTTACCCTTTAAATCTTTGAAGCCCACGGGAGAGCTGACTACCGGAGTCAGCAGATTAGTACCCTGAACAGCCGTATCATCACTGAACTCGATATAATAACCGCCCGCCGTAATAGCCCGGCACTCCTGGATCCGCACCTGCACTTTCTGTTGGTTATCCGTACTGAGGAATAATTTCAGCCCGGCCCCGCCCTTACTGGAAGGCAGCACCCCATAGTTGAACTCGTTCAGCATGCTGCCCGTAGCCTGCGCAAGCTGATAGATCAACGCATTGTCCTGAGCCAGGAAATGAGATTTATTGATCTTCATTCCATCGATCCAGTTTACCGGCAAATAAATATTTTCCTGCATAAAACGTTTTTTATATCAGAGACCTCGTGCAAATGATCACGTCATTCTCTTTAATATGGTTACTATAGATCGTCTTCTCCGCGTCCATATACTTCGTTAAAATCGAATACCAACGGGATTTCTTATAAAATATCCAACCATGCGGCTCCCCGGACGGATTGACGAACTCGATCCTACTGCTGGGATGCCGTTCGTTATAGTCATTAATAAAAAAATAAAACAATTGCCCCATATCCATATCTACCGGCGCTTTCGCCCGGAAATTCGTAAAATGCGGATCATTAGTCATCTTTTGAAATTCAAAACTGATCACCAGCAGATTCTTCATCTTACTGTCCTCCGGTTCCTCCATCTCCTGCTTCACAGGATAAAACCATTCCTTTAAGATCTTAGGCGGAATGCCGATAGCCGTCTGAAAAGTTTGGTAAAAAAAGAAAGGGATCAGGAAGAAGACGATACTTCCCGCCATCACATATTGAAGCCCGTTCCGGTTGACAAAATGATAGATCAGTAAAAAGCTGATGCTCCCGAAAAGCCCTATCAGCAAAGTAAATACCAACTCCAGCCAGAAAGCCTTCTTACTCACGCTCCAGAGCAGATACTGATGCATGAAATAATAATGCGCCACCCCCAGCAACAAAAAATAAGCCTGAAAAAAGACGAAAATTCCCGTACTGCTGCTAAAAAAACCGGGATAAGCTGCACAGGCAACAATGGCAAAAAATAAAAGGCCGCAGATCATATACAGCAAAGTAGCTTTCCGGTAAGGCTTGAAAGTACCTTGTACCTTCTCGATCATCTTTGCCAATACCGCCGCCAGCCCCACCGTGAGAGCGCCTAAGACAATCAGTAATTTAGCCAGTTCGTTATTGATCACTTTTTCCATATTGTAGTTTCATCCGTAATTTTATCACAATACACTCGAATAGCCCAATATCGGCTCCTTCCCCTTCGCCAGGGTCATATTCTGCTTTTCAGCCGGCACATCGATCGTGATCTGCGTGTCGACACCGGCCGGAACGAAGAACCGGGTAAACGTCTCCACCAGGATATTCCGGTCCCCCCCTTCCAGGTAATCGCTCACCCGGGAATAGATCAGGGGACCTATCACAATCTCTATCGCCGGGAAGTCTTCTACAAATTGCTCCCCGCAGACCATATCCAATCCCAGCTGCGACTCTCCCAGCCCACCGGCAGACCCAGCCCTCCCCAGCTGAATAGCCGCCGGCTTTATCTTCTGCACCATGACCTGCTCTTCCAGCAAATGCTCCAGGCTTTGCGCCGTCAGCGACAGATTGCCGGCGATCTTATAGGCATGCGGCAATAACAGGATCAATTGCACCACATACCTCAAAGGAATGGCATCCGGAATGTTCCAGAACTCCGAAAAATATTCATTCAGGATATCACTTTGCAACCCCTCCAGCAACCGGGCTTCCTCCCTCTCTATCTGCAGCCGCTGCCAGAAAAAATCATTTTCAAAAGGCAAAAAGAAACGACGTATCTCCTCTTCCTTCTTCTTATTGAGCTTGTGATCGGCTACCATATCCGTAGCATTAAATCCTCCCCGTCGCTCCTCCGGCTGAAAGAACAGCCCTTCCGGCAGCTGGTCATAAATACCGCTGCGCGAAAGATGGATCTCCAGCAGATGCTTTTTCCGGACATCCTCCTTCAGCTCCGTACGCGCGACATCCTTGCTGTATTCCCGATGGAACAGGCTGTCACAGAGTACCATGAAATCATCCGGCGACAATCCTTTCTGCAACGCCATTGACAGCTGCGACTCCGCCCTGGAGTCACAACCTGCCTTTCGCATTTCCTGTTGCAGTAATTCTATCAGCGTATAATTATCCATAATTAAACAACCTGCTGTATAAATATCCGGTAAGGCAACAAAGCCGCCGATTTCTCTTCCAGTAATAATTTAAGATTATCCTTCCAGAAAGGGATCTCCCCTTTTTCCATCATCTCCTCATAAGCCGCCCGGTGGATCCCAATCACCACATCGATCGTTTTTACAAACCCCTGCAATTGATCCGGATGAACCATAATCCCTTTCTGTACTTCGATGCTTTTCACCCGGTCCCCCAGCTGATAATGGCAAAATGCCCTGATGTCCTCCATCGTGATCAGCCGGTCCCTTGACAACAAAGCGCTCTTATATGCCAGTACGCTTTCCGTGGTTCCCAGCCTGTCCCTTCCACCCTGGGTCGTAGTGACCAGCATCACCTGGTTCTTTTCGAGCCCCCCGCCCTTGTATAACCGCAACGTACTGCCTGCCTTGATATTATTCCCTTCCATGCCACAGGTGCTCCAGTAATGAATAAAAATATTCTGCCACGTAGACTTCGTATTATTGCGTATCACCAGGTAAGGGGCCGGGTCCCGCCGAAGCTGCCGGGCATATAACCGTTGCTCCAGCTTATTGATCGTTTGCTGCAGCTGCTTCATTTCACTGTTCATAAAGTCATTCCCGAGCGTAGAAAATGCAGCGCTCTCCTCCCGCAACAATTGCAACAGGTAATCTACGACCGCACCGGCATCCCGCTCATCAAACCGCCCCACCCCCCCATTGCGCAGCAACAGGCTCAGAGAGTCCTCCCCGTTCTTTTGAAAAGAACGGGTATTCAGGACCTTCCCATCGTCGCTGATCACTTCGGCCAGGTCGAGGAAAAGATCTTCCGTCTGCAAAGAAATAATATTGATGATCTCCTGCAGGCGAAAAGTCATTTCATGCAGCCGGCGGTTGATCACCGGGAAGCAGTTCATCACACAGACTACGTCCTGCAGCAGCCGGCTGCTGATGGTCTGCGGGAAATCGATACAAATCCAGCGCAGGTCATGCTTTTCCAGCTGTTGCAATGCCTTCGCCGGGAAAGAATCCATGATCAGGGTCGTCAGCACACTGTTATCCTCACTGATAGTCAGATTGTCGTCATCCAGCAGGGTGATGAAATTAGGTTTATAGAAGGCGTTGACATGTTTCTTAATCTTTCCGCTGGTGTCGTCTTCCCGGCTGAGCACCGTCTCCAGGTCGATCTGTTCGCCGCTGATCGCCTTTTTCCCATAACCGGGACAATGGGTGATGGACAGCTCATTCCAATACCAGGTCGCCTTCGGCAGCTGATGGCAGAACAACTGCTTATCGGCCTCATTACGCAGGTCGAAATAGAACGACGTATTCCTCAGACTTACCCCCGGCTCGTCGAAAGCCAGCCAGAGCGTGCACGCAGGCAGATCCTTACCCGGATCCGTATGAGCAATTATTTCTTTGTTGATGGAATTCGAGACACGATATAAGGTATTGCCGGTCGCCATGAACCGGATAGAAGACTTCGTCAACCGGAAATCAGCCGTCGGCGAAAAATAGATATCCTTCCATTGCGACTCCTCATTTTCCGAAAGCCCCTGCAGCTTGCGCGGCGTATAATACTGAATGTCTTCCTTTATTTCCAGCTTGTCTTCCACCGGAGTGCCGCAAACAATGGCATGCGCCGGCAACGCTCCCGTCAGCGCATCCGGCGACAGCAACTGCACCAGTCTTTCCAGGATCCGGCCCCGGGATGCTTCTATCTCCCCGGATATTTTTTCCAGCTCCGCGGAACAGGCCGTCAGCAACATAGATACCAGGGGGTCGAAATTGCTTTCGGCCTCCGTCTCGGAATAGCCCCAGGCACGGGCGGCATTTTTCAGGAGGCGCGTCTTGATATGGTCCCTGGATTCCTGCATACTTACCTGATAAGTTTACAACGATTAGCTAATATGATAAGGGGCCAACAAAAAAGCTGTCCCTGTAATTAAATCGCTCATTGGTCGATTGCAAAATGCCGGCAATGGTAACGTCGATCTTCTTCTTTACCCGATGCCCGGCAAATCCCTCGGGCACTTCCTCCTGCCGCAGCAGGATCTCCACCCGCACATTGATCAGCCTTTTCTCATGCTGCTGGACAGATAGCAGCAAGGACTGCCGGATAAACTCCTTTAGCTTATGCGCACTGGTGACATTATCGAAGTCATGGTCCCAGATGCCGCACCCAAACCCCTCGTCCGCCGGAAACTCCCCAAAAGCCGTGATCAGCAACAAGTGCAGATGCTGTATAACAGACTGCTGCAGGGAGCATCTGGCATGTTCCTGCTTGCGCATGATCCGGTCCACTACCAGCGGTAATGAATAGAATTCGAGTTGCATAAAATGAACTTTATCAATATAAATTATTGGCAATCAGGCAGTCACAAGGACGTACGCGGATGGTCTGCACAAGGTTCAAAAGGGATTGTCTTGAAGGCCTTATATTAGTCAAACGCAATGATTCTCAAGGATTATGGAGGAGTCGTAAGATACTATAAAGTTGCCGGATATGCAAACGTAATCATACGAAATACCAACCTTAAAATTCCACCCGGAATATAGTAACGGTATGGGTACGATCTGGTTGGCCCGGCGTCTGAAAAATATCCCGATGAGGGTTCTGGTAATCGGCTCCATAGAGCGACTCCAGGTACCTGTCCTGGTCTGTCAACAGAGGCCTGGCACTCCTTATTTCCGCAATTAATCTTTGATAAGCAGCCTGCTCCCGCAAGGACGGGTCTTTAAAATAATTTTCCACGATCATGGCCTGTTGCTCGGCGGTATAGTAGCTAAGCGGCCTACCCGCAAGGATCGTATAGGTATACGCATTATTCCTGTCCCCGGTAGTGACGATAGCTACCGTTTGATGGAAAAGGGAGTCGGAAATATAGGCGTTCCCGTGGTTCTGATATTGCCAGACATGGGTCAGTTCATGGATAAGGGTGGCGTCCGGTATGGAATAACCCGGCGGAATACGGATAAAGCTCCCGAAAGTAGTGGGTGCAGCGATAACAGTACTGGTAACAATCCTTATCTTACTATAATTGATGGATTGCTGAAAAATGGATTCCGCCAGGGGCCTCTCCCTGGGACTCAGCACCCGGCTATCCCGGGCAAAAGCATCTCCATACTGGATGGCCAGGTTTTCAATGACCGGAATTCGTAACCTTACAGGAGGATCAGGCATGATTCTGTTTTTTTCAATTAAAAATCCGTGGCATTCTTAAACACGCTTTTCATTTCACGATATTCTTCCATTGATCACCCATCACCGCCGCCGGCTTCCCGCCGATCAGTACGGTTGGACAGCCTGGCCCAATGATAGGGGCCTCCTACTCTTATGATGCTCTCGGAGGTCCTTCCGGGAAGGTAATATCTTTCACGACCAGTCTTGGAATATGTGTATGCCCAATCGCAAATATATTAGGGGGCGTTTTATTCCCCGTGCTTTGACCAGGATTAGACAACCTCCCGATCTTTAACAGAGATAGTTCGTCTATATACCTTCCCTGGTCATGGATGGACGCATAAAAATCCGCAATCTCAATTTTTTTAGAGGTGAAATAACCGGGAGGATGAGGCTGCAGAAGTTCCAGGAATAGATCATTTGTCGCCTTAAAGCCACTCCATTCACCATCAAAATTCCTGGGTACTATGGCGCCGACAATGTCAAAAAAACGTTCCATCCTATGAGCATGTTCTACAAAAAACTTCTTTTTGGCAAAATAAGAGACCCTTTTCTTCAATCCTGCTTTCTGAACTGCCAGGTCCTCATCGATAAGGTAGTTATCATGATTGCCGTGGATATAGATAAAGTCATTTCCTAACGCCCTTTCCAACCTCCTTAAAGCGACCTCTGCAGGGTTTAAAATGACATTTCTGTGCAAGGGCGGGATCTTTTCTACCGGTAAGTTATTTAAAAAGGGCTTTTCATCATTGCGCATCACGTCATAGATAATTTTGTAGAAAAAATCATCCGTCCTCAGTTCGGGCCAATAGGACGCCGGCCAGTCGGTAGTGGAGCTCTGAATATGTTTGATCGCATTTATCAGGTAGACATAGCTGTTTTCGAAACCTGAATTCGGGAAATACTTTGTGAAATAGTTGAATTTCCCGATTAAGGCATCTTTGGAGAGGTTCTTATAAATGGGATGCATTTGTGAATTACATTTCCAGAAAAGCGGATAGACATCTCCATCCAGCGGTTTTGAGGTATCCTGGAACCCATGCCCCACCCAAAGATCGTAACAATCTCCCACCTGTATAACCCTTAATTTCCCTTTTAAGTCATCGATATCCAACAGATCGATGACAAAATTCATCAGCCCTATTTCCGCTGACATTTTATAGCCATTGGGCGCCGCAATTTTGTGCCATTCCTGGGCTACGGGTCCGGCCATTAAATGAAGGTCCGGAATGATGATGTGTATCTTATCCCAATCATATTCATCATCTTCATCCCAATCAGCCACGGCCCAGTTGACGATGCGGACAACTCTTTTAATCCTGTGATCTGCATTCTCATCCCATTTCACCATTCCTGAGAAGAAAGTACGGTCAAGTCCCTCGCGCATGCCCGCAACCACAGACATGAAAGAGACTCCCGGAAGCTCGGTTTCCCGGATGCCGTCATTGTAACTGCATAAATATACATGACGCCCCCACACGACTCCAAAGTCCCGGTGCGTTTTGAGCCATCGTCCGCAATCGAGAAAGATAAGCCGGTTCCTGTCAGGTCTGACGACGTTGCAGATTTGTGCAGTAGGCGTGGCAGTAGGCGTAACGTAACTGGTAGGATATACCTTTGACAGATCTCCCGTAGAAGTGGTCTTTGGATCGGTAGAGCCACTCGGGTTCCAATCGACCGGGTCATAATATTCCCGAAAGACTTTCTTGAATATCGTCACCTTATCACTGTCCACACCTATCCCGAGTGCTTTGAGGTTAGCAGGCCCATTAAGGAATAATGGTTCTATTGGTTTTTTGGGATCACAAGCCATTTTGTATGGGTTGAATAAAACCTAAATTATTTCCCTGTTTCATTTTTAAATAAACACAGGTGTCGAAATTGGCAATTCCATAGCTGTTCTGATACCGTTCTGGCGGCATAAAGTCATTTTGGAACCCGGAGATAGCGATCATCGATTCCACCTTATCCAGATCCCCGTCTATCTCTCCGCTATAATATCCAAGGTTGGTCAATATCTTTTGAACCGCCTTTTTGGGCCTTATGTTCCTGGTTTCCCTATGCGGATTATCCGGGTCGATAAAAGGGTCGATGATCGGGTCCAGTCCTCCGATCTCGACTTTTATTTCCTGTTCGGACTCTTTCCCTGTTATGGCCGAGAGCATTTTTAATTTGATAGAGGAAGACGAGATATCATCATCCGGTATCGGGTTGATCGTACTGACTGTAAAATAAGGGGGCTGTCTGCTTTCTTCCGCGGGCTTGATAGCTACGCTGCTCCCATTTATAAACAACCCGGCAGACTGAATTTCATTATTCGTATCCTCCAGGTTAATGGTTAGGAATTGTTTCGGCGACTTTAGCAGGACATAAGTGGCTTTCGTACCGGAGAACTGAGGCACTTTCTTGTTTGTTTTAACAGGAATCAGAAGTCCCATATCGGGCGCCAATGCTTCGGGGCTGACCAGGGAAAAAATATCGGGATTCGCCTTGATCAGGGTATCGGTATTAAAGCCTTTTTTATTAGCGATCTGGGCTAATGTTTCGTTCTCTGATACTGTATATTTCTCGGGCATTTTTATAACTTTTAAAATTGTTAACCCCACTCATCCGAATGGACGTCCGGGAAACTGACCTGGCACATTCCGGGAGTAAAGCCGTGTATACTGACTTCTCCATTCTTATCTGTTTTCCCTTTTCGGGTACTGCCGTCGGGCAGCGTCACTTCATAACGTTCGCCTTCAATAGGATTTCCTTCCTGGTCGATCAGCCTGAAAGCGATGCTGGAATGATCAATAATGGAAGGAGGGTCTTTTTTATGGGGCGGTAAATCGGGAATACCGGGTATATCGACCCATTGACGCTCTTGTGCCTCAAACATTGACAGGGCGGTGGCGGCTGTCTGCGAGTCGCCGGACGCGGCATCCGGCCTTTCAGCCGCCGTCCCCGATACTTCACCGATCAGCACCGTCGGACAGCCGAGGATGATCGTCCCTCCATGCGCACATTGATCGCCCATTCTTGCCGCCGGCTTCCCACCGATCATGACACCCGTCGACCCCAGTACAATGCTGTCAGGAGGCCCTACACAGACACACATATCCCCCATAACCGCGGCTGGCATACCGCCAATCAGCACGGTAGGGCAACCCGGCCCCAGGATAGGGCCTCCTACATGCGGGATAGGCGGAAGCCCCGGTGTCAACATCGGACAAACATGCATGTCGGCTAATCGTGCTGCTGGTTTACCCATAACTCACCATTTTCTCTTGTTTTAGAATTCCGTTTTCCTGCCAATACCGTACTGCTTCCTGTCCAGTATCTCCTTCTGTAATAAAGTATTTTACCGGTCCGAAGAATTCAAGGGTCTGCTCCTTGTCGCAGCTCGGTAAAAAGATCTTTAGGACACGGGGATCGTAGAACCGGAAATAGAGCTGTTCGTTCTCCTCTGTTTTAATCAGCAGGAATTTACGAAAGTGTTTGTACAACCCTTCAAAATCCTCCTCTGCAAGAACATAAACACCCCATGATCTCCCCAAACTATTGTCAGCAACCCATTTGGCAAAATCGCTTTGTGGATCACATACAAAAAGATAAGGTGCGACCTGTTGGAGATACTCTTCGATCTTTCCTTTATAAAGAGACTGATACTTATTATTTATTGTTTTGGCTACAGCCAGATCTTTTAACATCCGGGCGCCATCGAGAATAATATATTGGTTCAATATTTCCATTCTATGGAAGAATCTTATTGATTAAACAAGCTTTTTACTTCTTTGGTGTCTTTGTTTTTTTTCCACCACTCTTCGAATTCGTGATATACGGGAATATTTTCGGCTTCTTTTTTTGTCTTACTATCTTTGGGGTCGTTTTCCGTAACCAGGTTTAGCTTGAACCGGGGATAGATCCGCTGTATCGCTTTCATGGCCCAGTCCCGCCTGCTATACTCCATATCCGCATTCTGCGCTATCATGAAAAAATGATCGACGGAATGTTGGTTAAAAACAATTTTTATCTCTACTTTATTGGATTCATCGTTGCCTTCACTTACATAACAATTATAAGTCCCGGGTTGTAAGTACAGCCGTTCGTTAGCGTTTGTTGTAAACTCAAAAGAAGAAGACGGGGAAATTGAAATATGTTCTTTCGGCGGATCGACTATCACGTACTGGTCCTTTTTAGGGTCTGTTATCAAAACCTGCATTTTTTTCATGTAATAGTAATAGTCCTGTTGATCACCGACATCAATTAAATGTAGCATAACATCAGCGGACTTTGAAGGATCTTCCAGCACCATTGTCTCTTTTGAAGGGTTTTCAAAACATACTTTGACCGGAATGGCCTCCCCGAAGAAATAAGATGACTTGTTTAATTTTATATGCATGACCTTTCCCTTATTTGTTTCCTGAACAAAAAATGATTGAAAACCTATAGCAGCAGCTAATATATAAATCAACTTTTTCATGTAAGAATCCCTCGCAATACCTTTAATTCTTCGGCTGTAAATGTCTTCCCACCGCCCGTCGTTCGATACATGAGTCCCGCTCGTGAATCCGAATGATCCAAGCCATCCGTTCCGATAAAATCATGGCGTGGAAAAAACGATTTAGTCGCATGGCCCGATTCATGTTTCACAGTATCTTCTATTACAGTTGCACTCAAAAACTTGGGAATGAGGATCCGGCCATCCCCAACGGATAAGCCGGCAAATTGTCCCCCACCCTGTATCCATACCTGATCGGGGTCAATATTATGATAAGACCCTGAATAAGTATTTACTCTCAACCAGGCTGGCGTTCCCGCTCCATAAAGATTCCATGCGCCCGTTATAGTATCACCGCCACCTGTCGAATATTTAGGATGAAAATAATCCATCCCGATCAGGGAGTTAATTGGAATGGCGGCATCCGCTATCCACTTTGTCTGCGCCGTCTGGTATGCAGTATCAATCCTATTCACCCATGCCTGAGCTTTTGCAATGATCTTATTCCTATCTGTAGTACACTGGGCAATTCTGGCCGGGTCAGCTCCTGCATAGTTGGCACTGGCAAGTTCAGCGGGCGTAGGGGTTTCTGCAGGCAACTTTTGGCAAAGTGTTGCCCAGCTCTGCTGCGGTGTCGTCGTATCCTTCCATAAACCGATATATTTTACTTTATACACTGCCGCCAGCTCTGTCCGTGCGCCTGCCGTATAATCCACAAAAGCCGGATTGAAAGTAGGCGCAATTTTCCCAGTGGTGGCATTGGTAGATACATGCGTAAAACCTTGCATTTCCATAATATTCTTATAAGTTACATGCCGCCAGACTTCGAATTCATTGGTTTCCTTTGAAGCAAGGATGGTGCTCCCGTCATAAGCCAGGGCATCCGATTTTATTTTAAACTTATCTCCCCCTACGCCGGAAGGCAAAAAAAATGTTTTTACCATCCCAAATTCGGCCCTGCTATTAAATGCCTGCCTTTTAGCCGAACATTTCAATTTAAACCCATCGGTGGAAAACCCTTCATTATCGGGGTGTTTTTCCCAATAAAGTGCATTTACATCATTCCTCTTACCCAGCGCCTTACCGGCATCAACATAGGATTTAACAGCCTCCGTATTGGCCCCATTGGGGGTACAGGTATAGAAAATCTCCAGCTCGACAGGGGTAAGAGTGGCGCCACCATTTTTAGCTTTAATATATAACTTGGAAGTAACAAGTACTTTTCTCTCCACTTTTATTCCCGTATCGGGATCATTACTAAATATCTTATTGCCAGATGCGTCTACCTCGATATCCAAACGATCGATATCGACCTTTGTTTGCTTTTCATCTTTTAAGCCCCCGGCGCCATAAACCCGCAAAACAACCTTGTAGGGAGAAAACTGCGGGCTAAGGTATTTGTTTTCCAGAGGCCCCGTCTGATTTGCTTTTCCATCATAATTTACGACTTTATTATTCCCGTCCTTCTTCTGGTCACCGATCAGTTCTACCCTATAGACCAGCTTATTCGGGTATTTATCGCTTGAAATTTCCAAAAGAAGATTATGCCCCTCCAACCCACTGACATTATACTTTATATCCAGGTTTTCAGCCCCCGGTGCAAACTGGGGATCTACCGATACAATACTCAGTGAATGCGGGATCACCTCTATTTTAAAAGGAGGGCTTCCCGGCGCCTGGGCTGGGACACCAGGGAACGCAACTGCCTTTGCAAAGAACTTCAGTTTATCTGCATCGGTAAGCTTTAAAGCAACATCATAGAAAGTCCCATCCCCCACTACTCCAAAATCAGCCAATCCCGTACCGGCGGTAACTTTTTCCCCCAGATTCATTCCGGCCCCCGACGCAGTCACCGTAACCCCGCTAACCGGGTTTCCCGTATGGACTTCTACCAGTTGTACCACGAGAACGGCAATACGGGGTGGAGGGGGAGGAGGAACTGGCGGAGGAACCGGCGCAGGACTCAATTTCCTGCGTTTCCTCTCCCCGCCGCATTGAACCACCGGCTCAAATTCCTCTTCAACTTCCGATATGTCCGGTGGATGGCACATAATACTTAATTTCCCCGGTCGTTTAAATTTATCACCGCTGTATTTCCCAACAGGACTTCAAAATGTTTCCGGGCCATAAAATGCAAACAGGCTGCTTTATACGACTCATCCTTCAGCCCAGGATCATAGAGTACCTTCATTAACCATGGATATTGCAGGTCTGTAGCAAATCGATGTCCCAGCAAAAAAACAAGTGTTAAATAGTAGCCGATGTTGACACTCGTTGTAAATCCCAGGTCATTTGCCTCTCGCATCCCGTTATAAATAAGCCCGGACAGTTTCTTATCTACTTCACCGAATTTTTCCGGCCAGAATGTTTCAAGAAAAATCAAAATATTCTTTTGAAAACCGGCATTAAGTCTTGCCCCCAATTCGTCAAAAGGAAAATTTATCATCTTTTCAAATTGTGTCTTTGGAAAAACTTCCTTCTTCCCTACTATTTTTTCCATAAATTCCAGGGCCCTTTTATACACCAGGTTGATCCGTTCGGTCGGATCGGCTATATCCTGCATAGTTAATATTTCATTTACCCGGGATAATTGCGGATCCGAATCGAAACCATGACCTAACATGATCATCAGATCGATATACAGACAACATTCATAAGAAGTAATGAATCCATGTTTTTGTGCAGTTTCATACCCTTGCTTAATAAACTTACTTAATCCTTTTTTGTCCGTAATAGATAGCTGCCTCCGAAAATGATTAGAAAGATGATCTATCATTTTTTCTTCGAAAACAGGCATCCTCGCTTTATTAAATGCCCTGATCTGCTCTTTTTTTATCAAAAACATATTGATTCCTATTAGGAAGTTGCACATTGCTGCATCAAAGGAGATCCGTCATTGGCAGCTTCGAGTAAACTTACCAGCTGTTTAACCACGGTTGGCATCAGATCCGCCGGAGGAGCTGAATCCATAGATGTTTCCCCGATCAATACCGTCGGACACCCCACCGCAATAGCTCCCCCATGTGCGCATTGGTCCCCCATCCTCGCCGCCGGCTTCCCTCCTATCATGACACCCGTCGATCCTAAAACGATCGAATCAGGAGGTCCCACACAGACGCACACATCCCCCATCACCGCCGCAGGCATACCGCCGATCATGACTGTTGGACATCCGGGACCGGTAATAGGCCCGCCGACATGAGGGATAGGGGGTAAGCCCGGGGTCACCATCGGACAAATATGCATGTCCGTCAGACGGGCTGCAGGTTTTCCCATAATAAGTCCAGGTTATATATTAATTTAACGTGATCATGGTCCCTTTCACCGCCACCATGGCTGAAGAACCGATTGAAACTTTGGCATTCCCATTTATGTCGACCTCCGTGTCTGCACTTATAGCAGTTTTCATCCCATTTACATTCACTTCATTAGACCCTTTTACATTCACGTTCATGCCCTCTATATTCGCATTATTCTGCTGTCCTTCTGCCGTAAAGGTGGCTTGGCCGCTGGTCATCACCGCCTTATCCGTAGCTGTTATCGTAACTTCTTTTCCATTGATGTTGATAGTCCCGTCTTTTTTCATTTCTATTTTTGCATCCCCGCAGGTAAGCGTAATACTCTCGCTGGCCGTGATCTTGACATTGCCGCTTCCGTCTATCAGCATATCATTGCCCGCAGCGTCGGCCACATGCACGCTGCCTGCCTTATCATTCATCACGATACGATTCCCGCTCCGGGTCTGTAACGCCTTCACGTCATTCTGCTCCGTACTAAAATGCGTTTTGGCCTGTCCATGATAGACCGTCCCGATGACATACGGCTTTACCGGGCTGTCGCCTTCGAATCCAACGATCACCTCCTCTCCCACTTCCGGAATAAAGAACATCCCCTTCCCGTTGCCGCCATGCGGACTCGTCACCCGCAGCCAGGGAGATTTCTCTCCGTCCCCCATCCAATGGAATTTTACCCGAACCCGGCCCAGACCTTTCTGATCATGATTATCCGTCACGAGCGCACTCTGCGTCTCGCAATGCGGTTCCGCAAACTGCGTGACAGGCGGCATCTTTACCGTAGCCGGTATCGCAATAAAGTCATTGGAATAATTTCCCTGACCGTCAAAATGATGATTGACGGCAATAACCGTATGATCACCGAACGATTCATGAGAATCATCGAACACGTTCCTCCCTTCAACGGTAATGGATCCGCCCGGCTGTAAACCAGGATGATCGCTGCTGCCGTTAAACCGTACCATATTGCTGCTCTGCATGGCAGCCCGGGCATTGACGAAATCATCCAACTGCTTCTTGTTGGTGAGGAAACTGTTGTGCCATTGCTTAGGCTGCATCCCATAAAATTGCTCGCTTTTATTCAGCGCCAGCTTGCCCAGATCGTTCAGTCCCGCCTTGTTGGCCGTGCCGGCAGGCTGTCCCTCATACACCTGGGCATTCATATAATCATAGGCCATCATCTGGAAATTGGCAGGCCGTACCTGTACCGCCATATTGAAACTATGCAGATCACTCCCATAGAACAATTTTATCTTGCTACCCTGCGGAGGGCCTAACACCAATTTCAGCCCGTCATAAAACAACCATTCGCCATACGTGGCGCATAAACGCAAAAGGAATTGCCAGGCCGACTCCTTATACTGTACAACATAAGACAGCGTCTCCCCATAAGAAGGCGCAACCTTGGGCTGTAATAGATTTTGTGGAAAGGGTTGCAGCGTGTCCTGGGCTATATTTTTGATCGCTTTCTTCTCCCAGGTCTGACAATGAGCACCATTATCCAGCAGGATCGTAGGACTGTACCCGCTGATAATGATGTCTCCGGCATGCCCGCTATGCCGGGCCGCTTCCACCTGGGTAATAACCCCGGCAAATTTCAGCTGGCTCTGGTGATTGACGGTATCGATCTGAATATTGATCTTCCCGCCGATCATGTTCCGGGAATTATTCAGGATATTTCCGGACGTGCCGTCAATACCCTCGCTCGGACATACCAGCCGGAAAGCATGATGGTCGAAGATACGCTGCGACAACGAGAAAGAGCTGAATTGCTTGACGCTCTTGCCATCTATATCAATTCCAATTTCTACATATTGTGCCATAAAAAAGGATTGTCGTAAGCACTATTGCGGCCAGTTGTTCTTAAATTCCGAATCATTCAGCTTAAACTCCCGCGCACTCACCGTTAATTGTATACGCATGGGGTTCTCTCCGGTATGATCGAAAGTCTCATAATAATCCACGCAATGCCCATCGGTAAACTCCAGGGTCTTTAGCTTACTCTTGGTGTCCCGCCGGTAAAAAGTGATCACCCCGTTCTTGGTCTGCGTAGGACTGATCATCCAGTCGAAGATATCCGTACTGCCATCGCTTTCTACCAGCAATTCGATCGTGCCTCCCCGGGGAATGGCCGTAGGTTTACCGGTAGCATCCGTGATCTGCGTGAACCTGAATCCGCAATGCAGCACATTTATCTCCTCACCGTCCAGCTTTAATTTGGCAATGAATGACATAATATATGATTAATAAAATGATCCTCCGCGTAACGCTGAAAAGTAAAAACGGATGGCGTGCCCCACCCGTTTCTAAACTATTTTCAGTTTATTTTGTCCACTCATTGGTATGCGTACCGCTGCCAAGAGTTACCTCTTTCGCGCTGAGCGTAAAGGATTCCGTGATGGGGTTGGTGCCGGTGCTGTCGAAATTCTCTTCGTAATCGACCATGTAAGCCTCTTTAAATTTCAGCTCCTTCAACGTCGCATCCGTATCGCGTTTGATAAAAACGACCGAGCCATCCTTTCTTTCAAAATTATTGCACATCCATTCGAAAAAAGAGGTATCTCCCGTGGCCTCGACGGTGAGGCTGAGTTTACCGCCGCGGGTAACGGAAGAAGGACGTCCGGTCGCATCTGTTTCCTGCTTGAGAGCATAATGGCAGGCGAGAACGTTCAACTCTTTTCCAGCCACTTTTAATTTTGCTTTGAAAGACATAAAAAAGGTTTTAAAATGAACAATTGGTATTAAAAAAATCGAAGAATAACATACAATTTTGGGCGTACCTCTCCTTAGTCGGAATTTCGCCGTTTTTCGGCAACATCCCGGTTAAGATTTTTTTAGTAGAGTTTCTCTGAAAAAATTAAGGGCGGAAAAAGAATTAATTCACTCTGTTAGTCCTGTGCATATTCAGAAGCCCACTCGTTTCCATCATCCCCTTTCTGCCCTTCCAGCTTGACCAGGAAAGTCTTGGCCGGAAAATAGGGTTTCAGATGTATATCCAGGTAGATCTTGTCCTTCTGTACCGGGTCCTGCTCAAATCTCCTGATCGTAAAATTCTCGATCAGTTTATTAGGCCCTGTAATGCTATCCAGAAATTTTACAATCTGGCTATTCAGATCTCTCCGGGTATTGGCGTTGAAGTTTTCAAACGCCCTCCGGTTCAGGAAATCCATCATCACCTTCGCTACATAGTCGAATACCCGCACGACCGAATAGGTCTGCAATCCAAGGTTGTCACCGTTGAACAAAGTCTTGGCGGAGAATGCCATCACCTTTCCAAATTCTTTCACCATCGGCACCAACCCCAATTTCTCCAGGCTGGCGATCTCGCTCTTCTTAAGATCGAAACGAACGCCGTCGATCTCGTTCATCCCGCCATGCTTCTTTCCCGCCGTCACCTGTGACATCAGCGTATTATAGATCTTTCCTGCCAGCGCGGATGCCGGCGGAACATAAAGGTCCTCTTCTTCTCCTACCTCGTCGAACTTACCCCTTCCTACCAGCCAGTTACAGGACATGATCACATTCGACCGGTAATTGTCGCCGCCCGTAAGATTGGCAGCCTCGAACAGCTCCATCACATCGTCCGGCGCTTCCAGGTCCTCGAAATCGGTTACCAGCATCACCTTATTCTCATAGGCGATCTTAGCCCACTTCTCCACGACCTTATTCGAGCCCAGGTATCCCGGCAATACCACCAGCCCATAATTGCTGCGCATATCCAGCCGGTCATAATTGTCCACCAGCTCAGCCTGTATCGCATCGATGAACCGGGTGTTGTCCAGATCCTTCAGCTGATCAGGCTCCACATTGATAATAGAGACATTCTTTACTTTCGTGCTCTCCGTATTCTTATAGAACAAAGCCACCGAACGGTAAGAACGCTCCAGCTCCTTCGTACTCTCCACCGCAGCTTTCAGGTTCTTCTTCAATACCTGGTCGGCCAGATCCGATTTCTCCTGGCAGGTCTGTATCATATCGGCCAGGTCATCCGAACTGTTGAGGATCTCGCTCCACCATTGCAACGTCTTTTTCAGCGCATCCCTCTCCGCCTTCTTGGCCGATTCTTCCAGGAATATTTTTTTCCGGGCCTTCCTCTCAGGATTGATATTCTGTATTCCATCGATGGTAGATTCAAGAAGGTCGAACCCGCCGAACTTTTCCAGCTTTTTCAGACCGGCTTCCAGCACCTCCGCCGGCTTGTCGATACTCTTGACGGCTTCCTGTACCCTGCTTTGTATTTCTGCGGCTTTTGATAGTTCCTGTGCCATAGGAAAAATTTGAAGTATTTTTTCAGGTAGATTAATATTAAAAATCAGTTGGTGTTCAGTCATCCGGTTCTTTTCCGGCCGGCTTATTTCGCCTCTTCCAGCTCTTTTATCAGGGCATGCAATGCATTGATAACGCCCTGCTTGGAATCTCCATCACTCAGCGCCTGCTTAAGCAGCTTATTCGTTTTCAACTGTTTGATGATCTTCTGGTATTGCTCCTTTTTCAAAGTCAGCTCTTCCAGGAAGCTGCTTTGCGCAGTGATCCCCTTAACCCCGAAATCTCCCAGGGTTTCGAAGTGCAGTGTTTCCTTTTTGGAAGTTCCTTCCTCCGTTTCGAAGTCCATATCGATCTTGGGCTTGAAGTGCCCGAACACATCTTCGACGGTAGTGAGTCCTTCGATGATCTCAGGCTTTACGGGCGTACCCGCCGTTAATTTTTCAGCCAGCAGAACGCGGTTTTGCTGGATGTCGGCAAAAGCTTCAAAAGCTTCCGTTTCCGCTACGGTACCGCCGATAGTGTATTTTTCAGCCATATAGATACATTGTTTTAATGCGTGAGTGAACGGTATTAATTGGCGACAGGTTAATCAGAGGGAGGAAAACGAACGGTTTTAAAAGTAGTGACTTTTTATGGAAATTCTAAGTGGTAACGTAAAAAACGGTGAGAAATACCCATTAGTGGTATGTTTTCCCGCTACTTTCCGATGGCATTGATCAACCGATCTTCCAGGTGATCGCACCATCCGCATCCGTATCCACCTCCACCAAACTTCCCGGCCCGATCTCCCCGCTGATGATCTTCCGTGACAAAGGTCTTCTCAATTGCGACCGGATCACCCCGCCCAATGGCCTCGCCCCATACAGCGGAGTAAACCCCATCTGTGCCAATACTTTATGAGCCTTATCCGAGATACTAAGCTTAATTCCCTGCTTTTCAAGTGCGGCATGAAGCGATTTCAATTGTATACCTAATATGTTCCGCACCATCTCAGGGTTCATGGGAGCAAAAGGAATGATCTCCGTAAGCCTTCCCAGAAATTCCGGCCGGAAATGTTTGGCCATGATCTCCATCAATGCGCCCGAAGAAGGGATCTCCCCCTTGTTAAAAGAATCCACTACATGCTGGCTCCCGATATTCGACGTGAAGATGATGACGGCATTGGAGAAATCGCCCTCCTTACCCAGCTTGTCATGCAGCTTCCCCTCATCCATGATCTGCAGGAATATATCGAATACGGACGGGTGCGCTTTCTCGATCTCATCGAACAACACCACCGAATAAGGCTTCTCCCGGATCTTATTTACCAGCAGCCCCCCTTCCTGATATCCTGCATATCCCGGAGGCGCACCATACAACAATGCGGCAGAATGCTCCTCTTTAAACTCCGACATGTCGAACCGGATCATAAAAGACTCATCCTGGAACAGGAAAGAAGCCAGGGCCTTCGTAAGCTCTGTCTTACCCGTACCCGTAGGCCCGAGGAAAAAGAAAGATCCGATCGGCTGCCCGGGTTTACTCAACCCCGACCTGGATTCCAAAATAGCTTCCGCAATACTCTTGATCCCATGATCCTGCCCGATCAACCGCTGTTTCAATACGGCCTCCATATTCAGCAGCCGCTCTTTCTCCTGCGTCTGCACTTTTCCCAGCGGAATACCGGTCTTATAAGATACGATCGCCGCCACGTCACTTTTGTCCAAAGAGGCATGCTGATTGACAGCCCCGGCCTGCAACGCCTGCAAGGCAAGCCCGATATACTCCTTCACCGGCTGCACCGTCGTCATGGAAGCCGGATCTTCCTCCGACTGAAAATGCGCCCACAAAATGGGACTTAGCTTATGCCTCATCTGCAGATGCATCCACTGCCAGTCTTCCAGCGTATGCGGACTGTCCCCCTGATCGTCCAGCCCCCATTGGTCATATTGCTTCTTCAGGACTTCCAGGTCGGTCCCGGCCGTGTCATTGATCATACGCAGCGCAGCCATCGATCTGTCTACCAGGTCGATCGCCGCATCCGGCAGCCGCCGGTCCTTTATATATCTTTTTGCCAGCCGTATGCTTTCCTTGATAGTCTCATCGGATACCTTGATGCCATGATGCGTCTCATAGCGGGGAATAATACCCTGCAGCATGCGAAAACAAATCAGGCTATCCGGCTCTTCCACCTTCAGCATTTCAAAACGACGGCTGACAGCCTCGTCAGGTTCTATGAACTTCCGGTATTCATCCAGGGTAGTGGCCCCGATCAACGTGATCTCCCCCCGTGCCAGCTCAGGCTTCAGCAAATTAATGGCCCCCCCGGCCGGCCCATTCTTGTCAATCAGCGTATGGATCTCGTCGATAAACAAAATAGCCTTATCGAACTGCTTGATCTCCGACAAAATACTTTTGAGCCGGTCTTCCACCTCTCCTTTGTAAGAAGCGCCGGCAATCAGCGCCCCCGTATCCAGCTCGAATATGCGGGCGCTATAAAGATGCTGCGGTACTTTCTGCTCAAGGATGGCCTGGGCAAACCCTTCTACCAGCGCCGACTTGCCGACACCGGCCTCCCCTACGACCATCACATTCGGCTTCGAACGGCGACCAAGGATCTCGGCCATCATACGGATCTCCTTATCACGCCCCACGACCGTATCCATCTTACCCTCCTTTGCCTGCAAGGTCTTATCCACACAGTATTTCAGCAAGGCATGCTGACCTGCTTTCCCATTTTGGTTTTTGGCGGCGCCGGCAGACTTCCCCAGCACAGACTGTATCTCCTCCGTTTCAGCCACCGTCTGTATCAGCTCATCCCGCCGGAGAGGAAAAGTCTTCAATTGTTCATAAGTGAACCCAACACCCGGTGTACTGATGGCCGCCAGCAGATGCAGCGGCCCGATCGTGTCTTTCAACAGCTTCAAACGAATATTATCCGCTTCATTCATCACCTCTTCCAACGCCGCATCCCCGCTGATCGTGTCTTTGGGTGAAGGAGATTTGGGAATGGACTCGATCCGCACTTCCGCCCACTCTTCGATATAATAAATATCCTTATCCAGCTTCTTCAGCAGATCCTGCAAACCCGCCTCTTTATGCATCAGGGCCTTTAACAAATGCGCGGGGCTCAACGTGGCGTTTATATTTTCCCGGGCGATGGCCTGGGCGATCTTAACCACCCTCTTAGCATCGTCAGCGAGCGATATGTCCTGTGTTACAACCGGCATAATCTTAAATTTTGACAACGTTCCCACCGGGCTTTGCCCGATAGGGTTTAATTAAAGTCCCAAAAATCCTTTTTTCTCGATCGTGACATGCATATAGAGAATGCAATTCGTAGCATCCTTTACCGTCGAGACCGTCACCTTCTTCAACTTCTTCTTCTTATATTCCTTCAGGGCTTCACACATCGCGCTGAAAGTCGTCTTATCATTATTGTAGGTCACGGCCATCATGAGATTATTGCACAGGAAGGGTGAAAAGTCGCTGGCCGTCTTATTCCCGGCGATCACATCCCTGATCATGTTTTCCAGCTGCGCATCCGTGGCCGTAGGCGCCTTGGGCTTCTCTTCGGGCTTCTTATCCTCCACAACAGTGGAATTGGTCAATGGCGGCACAGTAGAATTATCCTTCAGCACCAGCGTGGTTCCACTGGGCTTGACAGGTTTTTCATGCCGGACAGCTTCTCTGGCGGCATTCTTCTGTGCGTCCCTGTCGATGACATAGATCAGCCGGCCGGTGACCAGGTCCGCCTTGCCATTGACCTTCAGCAATATTTTTTTGGGGCCTGCCGTCGTATACGTATGAGCCGCCTTTCGGGTATTGGCATCGATCGTATTCGCGTCTTCAAAATGCCATTCCCAGCTCGTAGAATTGATGGAGATATCTTCATAGCCCACCGGCTGGTTCACATAAGCCGTATCCGGACCGATGAACATAGGCAGCAAACTATTATTACTCACCACCGGAGCCTCGGTGATGACCACATTCTGAACTTCGGTACATTCTCCGTTCACAATCACGGTCACGGTATACTTACCGGCATTCTTGTACACATGGGTAGACGTAGCATCATGCTCCTCTACGCCGGTATTATCCCCGAAATTCCAGGCAAAGCTCTTGCCTCCCTGCGTCTCCGCTTTAAAAGTGATGACATTGCCTTCGATGAAGGCGTTCGCATTGATCTGCATATTTATCGGCGAGCAGGGATGGGAAGTTGCATATCGAAACGCTAATGTCACCAGCGCAACAACACAAAGTATTGCCATGGTAATATATACCTGCTCATCCACCCGGAAAGTAGAGGATGATTTTTTGTTCATGGTAAAGTCTTAAACTACATTATGAATATAGAGTCGGATGCTACTAATCCGGATAAAGGATAGACAGTTAGATTCTTAAGGGGGCAGAGATTCACAAGTTTGACAAGGTAATAAATAAAACGAGAATATGAAAGAGTATAACTTCGGTTTCCTGGGAATTAATAGTAACTTTAAACGGCACTCGATTCGTTGCGCCCTTGCTAACTGCCAAATAATAAATGACTTATATCTTCTATCCGTGATCAGCCCAGCTAAACTTTACCCATATGGCCTGGCCTAAATTCACCATTTCCGGTAGTCTTTTATTGCTCCTGCTTTCGTGCAGCTCTACGAAAAAGACAACCCATGCCGACAGTGGCGATATCGTCATCGAATCCACCTCCAATCCGGTAAAGCCGGCTCCTTTCCCAACGGCTTCCGCCATCCCGCTCGACTCCCTGCAAGCCAAGTATGCCCGTTATCTCAATACTACCCCCGCCCAGATCCAGAATATCCGCCTCTACCAGTTCATCGACCAATGGCTCTATACCCCCTACAAATGGGGCGGCGACAATGAAAAAGGCATCGACTGCTCCGCCTTCATGCAAAAACTACTGTCCCAGGTCTATAATATCGAGATCCCCCGCACCTCCGTACAGCAATTCTTTGCCCAATGGATCGACCGCTTCGGCTCGACCAAATACCTGTCGGAAGGAGACCTCGTCTTTTTCAGGACCATGGACGACAAGATCATCTCACACGTAGGCCTGTACCTGAACAACCGGATGTTCGTAAACTCCTCCTCTTCCAAAGGAGTCAGCATCGCCTGCCTGGACGACCCCTATTGGAAAAGATGCTTCGTAGGCGCCGGCAGGGTCAAATTAGCCCTTCTTCCCGCCAAAAAACAATAGCGGAGAATCCAGCCATTCCCGGTAATTTTGTACCCACCATTTATGAATAATAGTCAGGCTCAGCTCAGAACCGTCAACGTGATCCGTTATGTCACCCCCTTGCGGGAAGGCGGTTCCCTGCCCGCCATAGCCGAAGCAGATGATGAATTTTTGTACGTGCTCAAATTCCGGGGGGCCGGACAGGGAGTCAAATCGCTCATAGCCGAGCTGATAGGCGGTGAGATCGCCCGCGCCCTCGGCCTGAAAGTACCCGAGATCGTCTTTGCCAACCTCGACAGCGCATTCGGCCGGACAGAACCCGACGAAGAAATCCAGGACCTGCTGAAAGCAAGCGTAGGCCTCAACCTGGCCCTGCATTACCTCTCCGGCGCCATTACCTTCGACCCGACAGTCACTGCCCTGCCCCCGCGGCTGGCCTCACAGATCGTCTGGCTGGATTGCCTCCTGACCAATGTGGATCGCACTCCCCGCAATACGAATATGCTTGTCTGGAATAAAGAACTTTGGCTCATCGACCACGGCGCCTCCCTCTACTTCCACCATTCCTGGGATAATTATTTTGACGACGGGGCTTCGCCCGAGATGCCACCGGCATCTTTGGTTGCCCGCAGTCCTTCGCCCGCGTTGGTCGCCCAGGCCCAACGCCCCTTCGCCCAGGTCAAAGACCATGTCCTGCTTCCCCGGGCCTCCGAACTGGACGCCGTCGACCCGGAATTTCGTTCCATCCTGACCCCCGAACGCATCCGCTCCATCGTCTCCCTGGTACCTGACGAGTGGCTCACGGGCGGAGCATACACCGGTACCCCCGATGAAATCCGGCAGGTTTATACCCGATTTTTAGAATTACGGATCGCCGCCTCTCAAATCTTTGTAAAAGAAGCCCAGTATGCAAGACAATCACTTATTTGAGTATGCCGTCATTCGCGTAGTGCCGAGGGTCGAACGGGAAGAATTTCTCAACGTCGGCGTCATCCTCTATTGCCCGAAACCCAAATTCCTGCAAACCCTGTTCACCCTCGATGAACAACGCCTTCATAGCTTCGCTCCCCAGCTGGACATCCGGGAAGTAGAAGAACATCTCCGTGCCTTCGAACAGATCGCCCTGGGCGGCCCCGATGCTGGCCCCATCGGCAAACTGGACATAGCCTCCCGCTTTCGCTGGCTCACCGCCACCCGCAGCACCGTCGTCCAAACCTCGAAGGTCCACCCCGGATTCTGCGGAGACCCTCCCACCGCACTCCAAAAACTCTACTCCCGGCTGGTCCTCTGAGCATTCACCACCTTATCATAATCCACACCATACTGATTCAGAATCTTCGTTCCTCTATCTTCCGTGCTCTTCAGAATAGAGAGCATTAAATGTTCAGGTTCCACCGTCGCACTTTTAGCATCCTTTGCCTGCAAAACGCTTCCCATAATAGCCTTTTCCGCCTGCTCATTCAATGGCATGCGCCTATTATTACCCCGCCGCCCCTCTTTTTCAGATTCTATACTGCTTTCGATTTCCTTTTTTAATTCCGGCAATGCCACCTGAAGGTTTTTCAGAATAGCCACGGCGGCATTATGATCTTCCTTTATCAATCCCAACAGCAAATGTTGAGTGCCAATGCAATCGCTCCCCAATCGTACAGCTTCTTCCAGGCTAAGTGATATAGTCTCTTTTACCTGGCGTGAAAAATTATTATTCATTTTATTTCAATTTATGGGATATAAATCAAAACGGCCTTACTTGCCGCTCAACAAAGTATCGGCCAAAAGATGCAGAATATAAAAGGAAGCCAATGCGCCACCTATCAATGTAATAACGATATTCCACCATCTTATTTTAAAAGAAATGTTGAACTCCCTTCTTATTTTATCATATTGAAAATAGCAGACAGACAGCAGATTTAAAACAATGGCCAGCAAAGGAAATCCAACGAGAAAAACAAAAACCAGCACCGCCCTTGCCGGAGTGGAAAGAGAGGAAGTATTCTTACCTATCCACCGGGAAAAGCCAGGATTAAGATGAAACAAATTTTGAATAATGAATAACAGGACAACTATCCCGGGTAAGGCAATCAACCAAAACCCGATCCTGGAGGATTTCCGTGCAGTAAGCAATGAAATTTTAAGTGTCTTCTGATACTGCGATTCGGTGGGAGCCGGTTTCGGAATATCCTTCAGATATTCTACCAGTTTTTCCTTATCCATTGTGTAGGTTTTATAATTATAATGCAATAAGCCGGGATCCGGTTGCACATTTTTAAAATATATTTTTCAGCTTCTCCAGGCCCCGGGATAAAAGAGATTTCACAGTGCCTTCTTTTTTACCCAATATTTCGCCAATTTCTTTAATACTCATTTCTTCGAAGTATCGTAATGCAATTACTTTTTGGTATTTCGGAGAAAGCATTTTCAATTTTCGATGAATATTCCTGAATTCATCTTCTTCATCCAGTTTAGTGATAGTTTCGTTGGTCTCATCACTGAAGTAGGTCCGGCCTCTGGGCAATTCCCCGTCAAAAACAGATAAATCAAGTATGGTAAAGGGCGTATATTTCTTTTTCCGGAAATATTGATTCAGTTCGTTGGTCGCAATTTTAAAAAACCAGGAGGAAATAGAAATACCTTTCCATTTAAATAAGCCAATTTTTATCCAGGCTTTTAAAAAGGTTTCTGAAGTAATATCACATGAAATAGTATAGTTCCCGGTAACCCGAAAAATGTAGCCAAAAATTTTAGGGTAGTATAAATCATATAGTTGGCCAAATACCCTGGGGTCATTTTTGGCTTTCTCAATGAAATGCTTTTCGCTTTGCAATTTTTCTATGGTTTAAGGCTACAATGCAAAAAACCGTTTAAAGTTGCAATTTTATTGAAGAAAATTCGTCTTGATTGTATCCACGACCTCCCCGATATCCCCGCTCATCATCTGCCTCCACATATACAATCCAAATCCCTTGGCCTGCCCGAACTCGATCTTCGGCGGCATCGTCAGCTCCGAAGGGTTCACATGCACATTCAGCAACACCGGCCCATCATGCGCCAGGGCTTCCGTAATGGCAGCAGCCACCTGGTCCGGTCTTTCCACCAGGATCCCTTTTATGCCGATGGCCTGCGCCATCAGGGCAAAATCAGGATTGGTCAGGTCCGTTACAAAAGGCGGATATCCCTGCGCCTTCATCTCCATCGCCACAAAACCCAGACTGCCATTGTTGAATACGACAATCTTCACAGGCAGGTTATATTGCTTGATCGTCAGGATATCCCCCATCAACATACTGAAACCGCCATCCCCCGACAAGGAGATCACCTGTCTTCCCGGGTAGGTAAATTGCGCCCCGATAGCCTGGGGCATCGCATTGGCCATGCTTCCATGGTTAAAGGAACCGAGCAGACGCCGCCCCGTTTTCATCTGCAGGTAGCGGGCAGCCCAAACCGTAGGCGTACCGACATCACAGGTAAAAATGGCGTTATCAGCCGCCTGCCGGCTCAATTCCGCCGCCACATATTCCGGATAGATCAGCGTATCGCTCCTGTCCTTATCGGCTTTCTTATCCAGCTGCTTCCTCACCTTCGCATAGTCATCCAGACAATACCGCAGATGTGCGTCCTCTTCCTTGTTATTCACCAACGGCAGCAAGGCGCCGAGGGTTTCGTGGATATCCCCTACCAGCCCCATATGCACCGCCGTCCTTTTCCCCAGGTTCTGCCCGCGGATATCGATCTGCACGATCTTCGCCTTGGAAGGGAAAAAGTCCTTATAAGGAAAATCCGTCCCCAGCATCAGCAGCACATCGCTCCTTTCCATAGCGATATACCCGGAATGATACCCGATCAACCCCGTCAAACCAACATCATAGGGATTATCGGCCTCTATATATTGCTTGCCCCGTAATGCAGTAACGACCGGCGATTTCAGCTTGTCGCAGAGAGCAATGACCTCGTCATGCGCATCCCGGCAGCCGCTGCCGCACAATAAAGTGATCTTATCATGCGAATTGAGCAGGGCCGCCAGCTTCTTCAGTTCGGCATCCGCCGGACGTATCACGGGGTCCTGTAACAACAGCTCATGACGGAGAAAGGTCTGCTTCACATCCTGCTCAGCCACATCCCCGGACAAAACGATAACAGCCACGCCCCGCATGCTCACAGCATGCTGCATGGCCATCTGCAGGACCCGGGGCATTTGCGCAGCCGAAGAGATCAGCTCGCAATAATGACTGCAATCCCTGAACAACGCTTTCGGATCGGTCTCCTGAAAATAACCGGTCCCTATCTCCGTGCTGGGAATATGGGTGGCAATAGCCAGTACAGGAGCCATACTGCGATGCGCATCATACAGTCCATTAATGAGATGCATATTACCCGGACCGCAGCTGCCGATACAGGCAGCCAGCTTCCCCGTCAGCTGCGCTTCTGCCCCCGCCGCAAAAGCCGCGGCTTCTTCATGCCGGTAATGCAGCCATTTAATTTCCTTATTCTCCCTGATCTCATTGGCAATGGCATTCGCCGAGTCCCCTACCAACCCGTGTAGCTGGCTGACACCCGCCTCAACAAGAATATCTACGAGCATTTTGGCAATCTTCATAGTCGATCGTATTACAGTTTTCTCCCCCAACAAATACCTGGGAGATAAGTTAGTGAGAAAATAGTTTTTTTTCGGTAAGCTCCGATAAAGTAATTTAGGGCAAAGCAGCCGGAAAACGATGAAGATTCCATCCTTTAACAAACCGATATTTATATCCAATATCCCCTACCTGCTTAAATGCTTGACTGGCGTTATCGTCTGCTATATCTTATACAAGGAGTTCCCCCGATATCCTTTTTATTGGGCTATCGTTTCCGTAGTGGTCGCCCTCGCGCCCGACAGCAGCAACCGCCAGGCCTATGACCGGATGAAAGCGAATATACTTGGCTGCGCAGTAGGTCTCAGCCTCTACCCCGTTCACGTCCCCAATTTATTATTGCTATGCCTGGGCATCACCTTTACCATCGCCGTCGGCATTGCGCTAAGGCTCACCAGTACCCTGCGCAGCGCCATGGCAGCCCTGGTGATCGTCCTGATCCACGAGGAGCAGATAAAAGAATGGTACCTACCCCTGGAACGGGTCCTTTGCGTAGTGGCAGGCTGCCTGGTAGCCTTGATCGTCACCCTGATCTTCAATAAAATTCCCCGGATTTTCAGGAACAAGTCCTATCCTCCCACCGATGAATAGCTTATACTTACCCGCCGGTTTAAACGGCAAATAATGCAACTACCCCGGCGCAGCCCCCCTACAAACTAGCCATATCGATCACAAACCGGTACCGGACATCCCCCTTAAGCATACGATCGTACGCAGAATAAATATCCTTGATGTCTATCAGCTCGATATCCGAGACGATATCATGAGCGGCACAATAATCCAGCATTTCCTGGGTCTCCGGCAATCCGCCGATCATAGACCCCGCCAGGCTCTTACGGCCGACGATAACACTGAAAGAATGCACAGGCGATGGCTCGGGAGGAGCTCCCACGCAGATATGCGTCCCATTCGTTTTCAGAAGAGATAAATACAAATTCATATCATGGTCGGCGGATACCGTGTCCAGAATAAAATCAAAATATCCCGACACGGCCTTCACCTGCTCAGGATCGGTCGTTACGACAAACTTATGCGCGCCTAATTTCCGGGCATCCGCCTCTTTTTTGGGAGAAGTGCTCAATACCGTCACTTCCGCTCCGAACGACACCGCGAATTTCACCCCCATATGTCCCAGTCCGCCCAGTCCCAGCACGGCTACCTTATGCTCCTTGCCGACCTTCCAGTATCGTAAAGGAGAGTACGTGGTGATGCCTGCACAAAGCAACGGCGCCACGGCAGCCAGATCCAGTTTTTCAGAGATGCTCAATACGAAGTCTTCATGTACCACGATCGTATTTGAATACCCGCCATAGGTCGGCGTTTTCTTATCCTGCTCCAACCCATTATAGGTCTGGGAGTGCCCATTCGTGCAATATTGCTCCAACCCATCCTCACAGTTGTCACAGATCCGGCAGCTATCCACCAGGCAGCCCGTCCCGGCAAGATCCCCCACCTTGAACTTCTTTACCTGGCTGCCCACTTTCACCACACGCCCCACGATCTCATGCCCCGGCACCATGGGAAAGATCGCCCCGCCCCACTCGTCCTTGATCTGGTGCAGATCGGAATGACAAACCCCGCAGTAGAGAATGTCGAACTGCACATCCCGCGGCTTTAATTCCCTTCTTTCAAAACTCCATGGAGCCAGCTTCGTATCCTTGTTTTGCGCTGCGTATCCCTTTGTCTGTATCATATTGAAAATGTTTGTAGTTACCAATTTCGAAAATCCCGATAAAAGTAAATACAAACATTTCTTGTCGCTCAGCTAACAAAAGAATTATGGCTAACTAACAAAAGAATTAGTCCGGCTCAAGTTGCTGCCGCAGACCTTCCCTGCAGTGGCCAAAAGACCATCATAATCGCTCAATGCCAGCCTCAAAATCTGGTTATCGCAAGGTAGTGCAGGTTCGATTCCTGTTCCGGGCACTTGGTTTTCAATCGATTAAAAAGGCCGCGATTAAGCGACCTTTTTTTATTTGCAAACAATTTGCAAACAGATTTTTGGCGGAGGTGAGAAAGAGCTGTTGGATTGATTCGCCAATTGAAAAATCATAGACATCAAACGTTTCGACGTCGTATTCGGCAAGCATGTTTTTTAAAGGCGACACGTCCAAGTCATGAGAATAAGATATGAAACATCTAAGCGGTGTTTTCATTGTGGTGCACTTTTCAGATGACAATTTAAACAAAAATATCTTAATGTAAGATTTCCTTAGAATAGGATTACTCTATCAGTTTCTCTTGTTCCTCTTTAATGATCTTCGCTAACTCTGCTTCACTTGGTAGGTTCGTCATATACTTAGATACAAAAACATGATGGGCCAACCCCGAAGTTGCATATCGTACTAATGTTTCATTCTTACCTGCACAAAGTATAATTCCTACAGGTGGGTTATCCCCTTCGTAGGTTTCATTTTCTTTATAATAATTTAGGTATACGTTCATTTGACCGGCATCCGCATGGGTAAATTGGCTCAGTTTCAAATCTATTAAAATGTTACACTTAAGGATACGGTGATAAAAAACGAGGTCTATCCGGTAGTGGGTATTATCGAATGTGATGCGTTTTTGCCTGGCTTCAAAGCAAAATCCTTTACCCAATTCCAGGAGGAATGTTTGTAGGTGATTGATAATGGCCTGTTCCAAGTCTGTTTCTACATAAGCGGTCTTTTCTTCCAGTCCTAAAAAGTCAAGCATATACGGATTGCGAAATATGTCCTCCGGCTTGAGCCCCGTCCCATTTCTATGCTTTTCCAGTACCGATTGTTTATCTTTACTCAATCCTGTGCGCTCAAATAGCATGCTATTCATTGCCCGTTGTAGCTCGCGTACAGACCAATTATTACTTATGGCTTCGACCTCATAGAAAAGACGTTTCAACGATGTATCTGCCTTTATCAACTCAACAAAATGGGTGAAAGATAAACGGCTAAGCAATAAATGCGTAGACGTGTTCTCAATGTATTCAGATTGTTCCGTCAGTGATGGAACAATTCTATTTCGCTGAATATCAGCTATTTGAAATTCTTCCGGCAGTGACTGAAGAATTTGAGGATACGCCTCATAAAACTGCTTGCACAAGTGTAGAGTAGTAAAAGACAAACCTTTGATTCCTGCCCTTTTTAAACGTTCCGCCAATTTCTGAAATAATTGTTCGCCATATTCTGCACGGTCCTGCCCATTTTGCTCATATTCTACTATGTAATATCCGACGATCCAATTTCGCAAGGTCAAGGATGTATTTACTTGCTTTTGAACTTGGTCAAGGAAAAAACGGTTAGCCTCTTGTATCACATTGACCAGACGTTCTAAATTGTTTTTATTGGTATTATGCACTTCTTTTGCCATTTTTATTTTTTTAGGGAACCAAATTTCCTATTTTTATAATCCTCAAATTTTAAAACTTATCAACCTACGCGAGAATTCTTTCGCCCCCTACCCCTTCGAACGCAGCAGCCCTCTCACGATCATTTCGATCCTACCTATATCCGCCCGCCATAACCTGCTCTCGATAGATCGCCCGATGGCTCTTTTTGTATCATCATCACTCCATTCATACAAAGGCAGACAAAAAGGCCCTTTCGGTAATTTATCCCGTACATACATAGCTAAATGAATATAAGGAGGCGCCTCCCCCCGCGTAACCTTCATCTCCAGCCTGGCAAAAACATCGGCATCCAGGCATTTTGCAAGATCATCCCATAACCGGATCGCAGCCACCCTATCGGGCTCATGCTCCATCAGAGCAGACAATCCGGGCAACCCCTGCTCCCTAAAATATCCCGCCAGCCATTTTTTGAATGGCCTATCCAGACTGTCCAGCAAATCCTGACTATGCATCTTATATTGCTGTTGTAGCCGGCCCAGGCTAAATCCATCGGCATTCCAGGCTATAAGGAACTCTATAGCCTTGTGTTCCAGCTCAATCACATGCCAAAGGGGCATCTTCAAAAAATCATATTTCGGCTGGGAAAACAAGCCAAAATAGTAGCTCTTAAAAAAAACAGATTTTCGGTCATAGGTCACCTGTACATACAAAGGCCAGGTCTCTACCCCCTGGAATACCACTTCCTTTAACCGGGTATTGAAATACGCTTTGTAGCTGATATCATAGAATTCCTTGGCCATCGGTGTGAACCGTTTTAAAAATAAAGTTAAAATGTTTTGATAAATAAAACAAAAAAACAAAACTTTTGTAAATTAGAGGGTCGGTGCTATTGCCAGTAGCCCTGTTATTAAAAACTATAAACCTTTCCTATAAAATCAAGTAATCATGAATTCCACACAAAAGGTCAGGCTCCGCCGCCTCAACATCCGCCTCTCACAGGAAGAATGGGATAAAGTGCATCGGTTTTCTTCCAATACTACCTGCCGAAGCATCAGCGAATATGCCCGGAAAATATTATTGAACAAACCAGTCAAAGTATTCTATCGCAACCAATCTTTTGACCATTTCGAGGAACAGATGACCCGGCTCCTGCCCCTGCTGGAAACGATCAGCGACAATTTCGACCAACTGGCAAAAAAGATCACTCCGTTGAAAACTATTCCAGAATTGAAATCGGAACTGAACCTCGTCCTTTTTGGCTGGGAAAGCTTGATAAAAAAAATAAACGAGATCAAAACCCTCATCGAAAAAATAGCCGACCATGAGACCCAAAATAATGCCCTGTAAGAACATCGCCAAAACCTTGCAATATAACGAGCAGAAACTCGTACAGGGAACAGCCGAATGCATCCTGGCAGCCAATTTCCTGAAGGACATCTCGCGTCTCACCCCGCAGGACAAACTTCACTGCTTCCAACGCAGAATGGAACTGAATGAGCGGGTCACCACCAACCAGCACATCACCCTGAATTTCGATCCCCTGGATAAATTATCCAACGAGCAGATGCAACAGATCGCCAAACGCTACATGAAAGAAATAGGGTTCGAACGACAACCCTACCTCGTATATCGCCATCATGACGCCGGCCATCCCCATTGCCATATCGTCACCACCCATGTCCGCCCGGATGGCAAACCCATTGAACAATACAATATCGGTCGCAACCAATCGGAAAAAGCAAGGTTAGCGATAGAAACAGAATTCAACCTGGTGACAAAGGAAATGAAACAACAGTTCCGGCAGCAGGAGCAGAAAGTAAACGGAGTTCCGAGAATCCAATACGGCGAACAATCGATCGCCCGGTCCATGTCCAGAGTCCTGGAATATGTTACGGAGAATTATAAATACACCAGCCTGCAGGAATTCAATACCATACTCCGGCAATACAACCTGGAAGCCTACCGGGGAAAGGAGCAGTCCCAATTGTACCAGCACCGCGGCCTCCTTTACCGTGTCCTGGACGAACACGGCAAATATATCGGCGTTCCCCTCAAAGCCAGCTTCTTTGACTGCAAACCGACCCTTGATAACCTGGAAAAGAAGTTCACTCTTCACCAGTCCCAAAAGGCAGAATTAAAGCAGCGTTCCACCGCCGAGGTTCAGTGGCAGCTAATTCAACATTCGGATAACCTGGAAGAGCTCATCGACGGTTTGCAGCGCGAAGGCATCTGCATGGTACTTGAAAAAGATAAAGCAGGAAACTGTAGCGGAGTTTCTTATGTAGACTTCGAAACGAAGTGCGTCCTCAACGGCCAGGAGCTGGGCGAACATGGCAACCGGGATTCCATCCAGAAAGTGATCGACCAGCAAAAAGAATTGGAACAGCAGCAATCGCAGGAATTGGAACTACACCAGCATCACCATAGATACAGGCTGCGTTTATAGAGCGGCAGAACACCCGCCCAACCAATTCATCCCTTGCTACTGCTTTCGGGCGTCAGCGTCCGCCCCCTCACTTCTTCTGCTCAAAAAAATAGACACCCTTTTTATTGGCTACAATGATATCCATCAACCCATCCCCATTAAGATCCGTTGTAACGACCTGCAACCCTACCCCCGAATTGGTATCGATCAGGTGCGGGATCCATACCGGATCCTTCCCCGGCTTGAATTCAAACCAATAGAGGACCGCCGGCTCCAATGCTCCCGGATCCTTTTCATTATGGGCAAAATACCGTTTCCCCGTAACCAGATCCGGATGCCCGTCCCCATTGATATCCGCCATGCCCAGCCCATGCGACTCGGAAAATTCCTTGAATATGACATGATGCTTCCAAACCATATCCCCCTTCTCATCCTTTATTTGCTCATGCCACCAGATGCCATAATTATGGGCCGAAGCGGTAATAAAAGCCTGGCTTCCATCATTCTTTACATCCAGCGCATAGATCTGCGAACAATCCTCTCCCAGATCGGCCGGATGAAAGACCCAGTTCGACTGGCTGGGATCTACAGGACATTCCCACCACCCCTTCGTGATGATCACATCCCGTCTCCCATCTCCATTCATATCATAGAAACCCAGCCCATGCGTGTACCGGTTCACACCGGGGATATCCCCCTTACCGATCACAGTCCGCTGCCAGACCGTATCGCCTTTCCGGGACGGTGACTTCAGCCAGATCATCTCTTTGGCCACCGGATCGTTGCACAAAAGATCGGGCCGTCCATCTCCATCCACATCCACCAGGGCAGGAGACTCATTGCCGGCATTACTCAGCAGCGCATGCGCCGGCCAGTGTCCCGGCTTATTCTTAGGGTTCTCATACCACACCGCCTCCTCTCCGGGCAGACTGATCCGTATCAGATCGACCCACCCGTCCAGGTTTACATCCATACTGAAATCCAGAAAAGAATTGCTGAAACCCTCCGTGACCGAAAAATGCTGCCCCTCCGCAATCTCATGCCGGGTCCATCCGGGAGCTTCGAACCAATAAGCGCCCGCCAGGATATCCGGCTTCCCATCCCGGTTGACATCCCCGACAGCAACCCCTTCCGAAATAAAATCAGAGGTGATGACATGTTTTACCCATCGCGGATCGAGGGTGTCTTTTCCGGCATTTTGAGCAAAAGAACACAAAGCCGGAAGGCCCATCGTTGTCAATAGCAATCGTCTTAATGCAGGTATAATAAAAAGCATACAGTAAAATACCGAATATTCCTCACTTCGTCGGGATCACCTTTTGGATCGTCCCATCCGGGTTATAATACAGCTTATCGACACAAATAGACCGTAACCAGTCAAAATGTGAAAGGGCACTGTTATGATAGAAGGCATACCACTGCCCCTTGTATTCGACGATGGATCCATGGTTGGTATAACTGTCCGTGGGGTCCATGAATATGCCCTGATATTTCCAGGGGCCCAGCGGGCTGGTGCTGGTAGCATAACGCATACGGTTTTTCAGCTTGGCCGAATCATGATTGTCAGAATAGGAAAGATAATAGACCCCGTTCCTTTTATGTACCCAGGAAGCCTCATGAAAATCCTCCAGCCCCTTCATCGGCTGCATCTCTCCATCGATCTCCGTCATATTGTCCTTGAGTTTCCCCCCTTTGCAAACCCCGCCTCCGCCATAATAAAAATAAGCCTGCCCATCATCATCGACAAAGACACAGGGATCGATCATAGACTCCAGCCCTTCGATATACCCCTGGACCTTGAAGTCGCTGGCCGGTTTCTTACTGGTGGCCACCCCAATCTTCCAGGTCTTATTCCAGTCGGTGCCGCTTGGATGAGGGAAATAAAAATAATAGGTGCCGTTCTTATAGGCGCAGTCCGGCGCCCACATAAATCCCCCTTCCGGCCGGCCCCAGGGCACCTGGCTGGATTCCAGGATCTGGCCATGGTCTTTCCAGTGCACCATGTCATCCGTAGAATACACGTGGTACTTGTCCATCAGGTCGCATCCACGCGGCGGAGCGACGTCATGCGAAGGATACACATAGAGGCGGCCGTCAGCCCATACATGAGCCGACGGGTCCGCCGTATAAATATCTCTGACAAACGGATTCTGCGCCCTGCACAGTGAAGGGACGGAGAAAAGGAACATTGCGACAACGAACATTACTCTTTCACTGATTCTTATAGTCATAAATTAACAATTGTTGACAGATTAAATCTAATCAATAAAATAATACGGCAGTCCGGCCCCACTACTTGACGGGCATTACCACCCCGACCGTATCGGAAAAGTTATACTGCTTATAGCTGTCGTTCACCCTGACGCCGATCCTCGCATAATAAGTCCAGCCGGGCTGCAGGTTATGAACGACCGTCCGGTACGTTGTCGCTGCGATGGCACTATTCCAGTTACTGTTGATCGTCACCGTGCTCGAAGACTCATCCTTGAACTGCGAAATAAAAGCGCTGCCCCCTACCAACGTCGTATTGTTGACAAACTCGGTGGCGTCTATTATTTGCGGCAATCCATTTGTCCTGGGTGCTTGCAACTGGAAGGTCATCATCAGCGAGTCCGCATCCTGCACATGCGTAAGGTTGACGATCTCCAGGTAAGGCACTACTGTAAAATTCTGGGTGGTGGTGCCGCTGATGTCTTTCAGGATGCTGTCCACCGGCCAGAAAGCGCCCTTGGTAGGGAGCACGCTGTAATGCCCGCTGTAGATCATCGTATTCGAGTAGGTGCCATCCGGATTGGAGGGAATATAATAAGGATCGGGATTGTCGCTCCAGCTCAATTGCTTGAGCTCGATCTGAAAACCACTCGTTTCCGTCAGCAGGTTCTTTCCTGTTACGCTATCGATGATATTCCCCTGAAACGTTGAATTCGGGGCGGCATAGTTGTCTACCTTGGTGCAGGAATAACCGGCGAACAACATCGAGGCGGCGATGATTCCATTTTTTATTTTGTTCATGATAATAGCATTTTACAGTTAATTGTGGCGCGCTCCCAATCGCGACGCATTAGAGTATTGAGCGCGACATGCGACATATTTTGCACAGTGAGCATGGCGCGCTCAATAACCTGGGTTATTGGGATACAAATTCGGGTTCTTTCCCAGCTCCCCCCCCGGCAAGGGCTCGTAATACCAGATTTTCTGGAAAGTATAGGTCCGCTGGAAAGTTTCCACCTGTTTCAGAAATATATACTTGTTCTCCGACGATACATAATAAGGCATCAGGCCGTAAAGTTTCCTGTTATCCAGCACCTGATCGGCAGTTCTCCATCTCCGGATATCCCACCAGTACTGGTGCTCGAAAGCCAGCTCTTTACAGCGTTCGTTCCGGATCGTATCGATCGTCATGCTGGACGTGGCGGCAGGCGCTCCTGCCCGGTCCCTGATTTGGTTGATATCAGTGAGCGCATCGGCCGGGTTACCTAGTTCCATGGCAGCTTCCGCATGGTTCAACAGCACCTCCGCGTACCGCATGTCGATATAAGTCTGGGTGCTCTGGTAAAGACCGCAGGCCGACGGAGGCACGTTGTAATTCACATACTTCCGTACATAAAAACCGGTACGGGTGTTGTCGTCACCCGTTGACGGGTTGAAGCCCACCTTCCCGATAATAGAGTGGCCTGCATAGGTGAAGTTCGAGCTGGAGGAAAATATCAGGTTGGCGGTGCTGTTCGTATCGGGATAGGGCGCATTGGCGTCGTTGGGCGTATTCAGGTTGTTGCTCAACTCCTGTGCAGCGCTGCCGGTAAAAGTTTTATAAATCCCTCTTTGCTGGTCGAAGGTGAATCCCCTTAAGGTGGCGCCCGGAAAATATACGGTTGCCAGCAGCCGGGGCTCCAGCCCGACGGTCAACAGGTCTGCCAGGTTGGTAAACCGCGTGGGTGTTCCGTCGCTGTTGACGATCGGCAGCGCGCCGAAGCGCTCTACATAATCCTCGGATGGATAGGTTCTGGAAAGACCATCCCCCGTCATGAGACGATTGGTCATAGTGGCGTCCCAGCTATGCGGCCCGGCGTTGTCGTTGTTGCTGTTGGGGTCGGACTGGGTATATTGCCGGACAAAAATAGCTTCGTTGTTGGGTTTCAGGAACAGGTCGACATAGTTCTGCTGCTTGTCGGGATAGCCACCGGTATAAAGGCTGAATTGTCCCTCCACCAGCTTAGCCGCATCATAGGCCGCCTGGAAGAATTTATTCGCGTCCCCTGCCGGAATTCCAACCAACCCTTTCGTCCTTGCATCTCCATCGACATAATTGGCGGCTCCGTACCTGGCGATGGTCCCTGCGTACAACATGGCCCTTGATTTGTAGGCCGGCGCCGCATATTTACTGGCGGCCCCCAGCTGAATCGCAGGGTGGTTGTTTGCACCCGGTACCCACATCAGGGCGTATGCGCTGTCGAAGTCCGAAGCGATGAAATTATACACATCCTCTTCCTTATCCCTCGGGACCTGGAGACTGGCGATGCTGGCATTGGGATCCACCACGTCCTTGACGATCGGGATGCCTCCGTAACGTTTAACCAATGCAAAATAGGTATAGGCCCGGCAAAAGTAAGCTTCTCCCAACCATTCGTTCACCTGGTCCGCCGAATACTGGGAAGGGGAATAGGTGAGGGCATACTTGGGCAGGTCATGGATCAGGATATTAATGGTGCGGATCTTATCATAAGGCCAGAAGCCGAAACCCTGCGCCGCATCGCCGGTACCGCCGAAAGGGCCTGCCATTTCCCCGTCGATGGCATCCGTATGATAAAAACACTGCCAGCGTCCTCCGTTGCCCGTCATAAAACCGCTGTTGGGCTCGTACACAAAATCCTCCATGGGCAGCAAGGTGTAAATATTGGCCAGGTAAGCCTGCACTCCGTTTGCAGTGCTGAAAACCTGATCTTCCGAGATGATATTCAAAGGCGGCACATCCAGCTTATGGCAGGATCCCAGGATGGCTATGACCAGCAGGGCAATTATATATTTTAATTTTTTCATGATTTGAAGTTTTAGAAAGAAACAGAAGCCCCCACGCTGAATGTTCTATTCATGGGATACAGATACCCCCCTTGCGAAACGTTCCAGTCCTCTTGTGTCCTGGAGTCCGGGTTCGAGCCCTGGTTTGTCCCTGTCTGTCCCGGGTGTTCCGGATCACTGTATTTCAACCCGGTGAGCGTGGCGAGATTATAACTATTGACATAAACCCGCAGGCCTTGTATTCCCACCTTGTTCAGCAGGCTCCTGGGCAGGGTATACCCTATTTCAAGCGTTTTTACGCGCATGTACGTGGCGTTCTGAACAGCTTTTGTCCCTTGCGCCTCGGTCGAACCCGTAGTGGGGTATTTACCCGGGACCCACACCGTCTTGGGGTCAAACATATTGGCATTCGGATCCGCGGGATGCCACCTGTCCATAAATTGGACCAATGCGCTCTTGGAGTACATCAGGGGCTGCGCCAGCTGCTCCGCATACTGTACATGGAAGTCGGTGGCGCCCTGTAACAGCACGGCTATATCGAAATTATTCCAGCTGGCACCCAGCGTCAGGCCGAAGTTGATCATGGGAAGGTCCCGTGTAGCAATGGGTACCATGTCCTTTGAATCGATAACGCCGTCATGGTTCAGGTCCTGGTAATAATAGTCGCCGGGTACGATACTCTGGTTGCCGCCGCCCGTATTCGCCTTATACTTACTTATCTCACTATAACTCTTAAACTGGCCTCCGTATTTATATCCCCACCAGATATTCGTATACCGCCCCCCCAGGGAATTGAGGTATTGGTCATATTGGCTGCCAGGGCGTGTTTCCTCGGCAAAACCATTCTTGATCCTGCTGAAGCCGATATTACCGCTGATATTATAGGTCACATGGCGGATGGTATGATGATGGGTAAGCGTGACCTCGACCCCTTTTGTAACATCGCCGTTCAGGTTAGCCTGTAATGGCTGTAAACCGGAGGTTCCGGGTATCTGGGCACTCGGGATAGCCGGTATTCCTGTCCGCGTCCGGTTGAAATATTCGACGCTTCCGCCGATAAGCCCGTTCAGCAGGTCGAAATCCGCTCCGATATTGAAGGTCTTGGATACCATCCAGGTCAGGTTCGGATCGGCTATCCCCGTGGGGGAGACACCGCCGGTATAGCTCCCGTTGAGCACCGCCCCGGGTCCCGGGTACGAATACCCCGATACCCACTGGTAGTTCAAGGCGCCATCATCGCCCAGTTTGCCGTAGGAGGCGCGGAACTTCAGGTTGGTCAGTATACCGGGTGAAATAAGAGCCTGCATAAAAGGCTCGTTACTGATGCGCCAGCCGATCAGGGCGCCCGGGAAAAATCCCCAGCGTCCGGTGGGGCTGTATTTGCTGGAACCGTCTTCCCGGAAAGAAACCTCCGCCAGGTACCGTCCCTTATAATCGTAATCAAATCGCCCGATCACGCTCTTGGTCACCTGGTCTATAAGACCATTGCCGTCCTGGGTCACTGTCCGGTAGTTGGCATCCCCGGAATTGCCCGCAAAAAGATAGGGGATGCCCAACGAAAAACTCTCCTGGGCCTGGAAATTATCCCCTGTACCATGGTTTTCTTCATACAGCATCAGCCCCGTCACGTTATGGGCGCCGCCGAACTGCCGCTTGTAATTCAGGGACAACTGTATCAGCGTATTGGTGTTGGTATAGTACTGGCGCTGCACCGTGGACGGCGAATGGACCGTGGTCGGAAGATACAGATCGTTTGGCGCGTCGTAGGTGTACAGGTTAAAGGCCTTATTGACAATCGTATTGTCGGAGACGCCGTATCCATAATTGTACATGCCCTTTGCCATGAGGCCGGGAATACCGGGAATATCGTATTCCAGTTGCAGCTGGCCCTGGAAATTTTTATTTTTATATATGTTCTGGCCGACTATGTTGGAATTGGTCATGACCACCGGGTTGGAATTATCCGGCTCCAGGTGGGGGTATTTGGGGTTATTGTTGGCATAGACGGGATCCGTAGGCAGCAGGTTCTCCGCATATTTGAATATGGTCCATACGGCCGAATTCGGGGCATTCTTGGTGTCCGTATATCCGGAGACCAGGGCCGCTCCCCTCAGGCGCCTGGTAAAATTGACGTTTACGTTACTCCGGAAATTCCACCGGTTATAATTGATGCTGTTCGTCCTGAACAGACTGCCCTGTGTAAGATATCCCAGGTCGAAAAAGTAATTCACCTTGTCACTGCCGCCGGACATATTCAAATTATGCTGCGTCTCCGGGGCAAAAGTCCGGTTGATCGCCTTCATCCAATTGGTGGATGCCAGCTTGCCGGTAGCATATTGCTGGATAAGACTATCGGAAAAGCCGGCTGGAGCGGTAGTGATGGCATTATTCCCGAAATTCCTTTTAAGGGATTCGTTATACAGCTCCATATATTGGGCTCCGTTGACAGTTTGGGGTACATCCAGGAATTGCTGAAAGCTCTGGTTGACGGAATAACTGATATTGAATTTTCCGTTGGCATTCCGGCCGCCGCGTTTGGTCGTCACCAGGATCACCCCGTTGGCGGCTTTCACCCCGTAAATGGCGGCGGAAGCATCTTTCAGTACAGATATATTGTCGATTTCAGAGGGGTCCATCCGGGAAAGATCACCGCTGCCACGGGGTACCCCGTCGATGATGATAAGGGGTGGACTGGGATTACCCGTGGAGCTGCTGCCATACCCCCGGATATCGTATTGGGTATTAAAAGACCCGGGCTCGGAGCTCATCTGCTGTATACGCATCCCCGGCACTTTTCCCGTCAGCATATTGACGACGTTCTCATTCTTGGTCACTACCAGGTCTTCCGCCTTAACCACCGATACGGAGCCAAGGACATTCGCCTTTTTCTGCGTGCCATACCCTACGACGATGATGTCGTTCAGGTTAGAACCCGGCAGGGCTTTTAAGCCAATGCTAATGTCCCGCGGCAGATCACTAATAATGTACTGGCTTTGTGTAAATCCGACATAACTGATGATCAATTCATCTCCTGGCCGGGCCATCAGGGAAAAATGACCGGAAGAATCTGTCGAGGTTCCTCTATTGCCCTTTTTCAGTTTGATGGAAGCGCCGGCCAGCGGCTCGCCTTTCTCGTTCATGACCCTACCCTGGACGGTGAGGAGAGGCCTTGCGGGGGAAGATCCCGGTTGCTGGGCGTTTACAGAAATCAGCGATAAATAAAGAAGGACCCACAGGCCGGCAGCCCGCCTGAAAAAGGCAGATGACGGCGGGGAACCATTCATACAAGAATAGCTTGTCAAAAGCAGTTTTTTCATACTTTAAGCTTTTTGGTTTGAAGAAAGGTTTAATGAACAGGAAACAGCTATTGCCTCAGGGCGACGGCTGGTAAAGACTTACTTAGGTGGTAGAAAACAGATAGGCTGCATTGGGATCGGAAATGATCAGCCTCAGAGGAAGCATAACAGAAAGGACTATCAGGGGCAGGCCCCTCAGATAAAGTAATTTTTTTCATTGCAAGCTCGTTAAGAATATACTTGCAAGAAACAGTAGGTGGATTAACTCCCGGGATAACCCTGCGATTAATTTTGAAATTAATTTAGTTTTTTTTAACAAATAATTAATGAAAGGGTTAATTATTCAATAATTACCTTATTAAAAGCCACTTACAATAGCGGCATCCGGCTAACCTAATGGATTACCCTTACAAAAGGAACGACATTTCTCACCAGGCAGCTCATCATACACCTGCCAGCCTATACGACAAAAAAAGGGTTGCCTCTCGCGAGACAACCCTTTCCCTGCGTTGTTTATTTTTTATTTCATCCACCACACCTTGACTGTAGACAGATTGCCTCCCAGTTTGGTTATCTCCGTATTATAATTGTCCGCATTATTTACCGCTTCATCCTGTGCATAGGGAAGACGGTAAAATGTTTTATAGGTCGACGATGGATTGCTGTTAGCATCGACCGGCGTGCTGCCTGTCCTTCTCCATAAATTAAATGCCAGCCAGGGTTGTCTCAAAAACGACAGCCATTCCTGCGCATAAATTTTAGTTACCGCATCAGCAGCGGTTCCCGTAAATGCTACTTTGGAGTTCGCAAACAAGGTCTGCATTTGTGCAGTAGTCGGAGCGGAAGGCGCCACTGCCGCCCAGTCCTCGGTGGTAGTGTTCGTGTTTGCCGCTATTTTGTACCAGAAATTGACCGACGAAGTGATACCGGCTTCATATTCTGTCAGAGCAGTAGCAAGATTTAGCCCTACTCCCAATCCCCGGGCATATGCTTCCGCCTTTAAAAAATGCACCTCTGCTGCGGTCATGATCGGCTCCGGGATATACCACTCATCCCGAATGAGGTACCAGTTAAGCAGGGAAAACAGGCAACCGTTCTTTTTAGTAGGATCCGTGGATGCATAAGTATATGCATTCACATTATCACCTGAACTTACGCCGATGGTATAGGGGGCCCAACTACCCGCCGCATTCGTTTCTACAAAAAGTTTGGCGCGGGGGTCAAAGATAGCCGCATCGGTAGTATCATCGGCAACCATATTCCACATGGTGCTGCTCATACGTACGAGCCCGGTTCCGCCGGTCGAAAAGCTAAACCACCGCGACGCCAGATCATATCCCCCTAAGGAGGCCGGCCACATGCATACGTCTGCATTATCATCTATAAAGCCAACGCTGCTGTTCAATGCCGCCAGAATGATGGGGGTAGCGGTGGTAGGGGCCTTTTCTACCATTTGCATAGCATAACGCAATCGCAGGGAATTAGCGAATTTTTGCCATTTGGTCATATCGCCACCCAGGACCGTTTCGTAGCTGCCCAATGTCTGGTAGGCGTTCCCGGCAGATGTAACCGCGCTGCTGCTGGTGTTAATATTATTCACAGCCCAGGTAAGATCCGTCAGTAAAGAGTCATAGATCAGTTGTTGTGCATCATAAGACACCCTGAAAGCCGAGGCGTTGCCGGTATAAGCCTTGCCTGCCTTAAAATAGGGGATATCCCCGAACTGGTCGGTTACCCTGAATGTTTTATAGGCCCGTAAAGTGTATAACACAGCCCGTATATTATTCATGGATTCCTGGTCTGAAACCGCATTGATCTTATCCAGCACAAGGTTCATATTCTGAAGAGTGTTGTAATAATTGTTCCAGATCTCGCTTACTCCATTGGACAACACGAAGGCTGAAAAGGCCGTTGTGGCAGCTAACTGCGTTACGGGATAGTAATAATCATTATGAACGCTGCCCTGTTCCGTGGAGGTCAGAAAAAGGGAGCTGTCAATACCATTGATCAATGGGCCGATCGTAGTTGAAGAAGGGGCATTATGAGTGGCATTCAAATCCTGGAAATTTTTTGTACAGGATGTACCAATAAACATTCCGGATAATAAGTATATAAATATATTTTTAGAACAGCGCATGGTAGTATAAGTTTTTTTGTGAATAAATCGGGCCATTTTTTTTATTTAAAATGACACCTTTAGCTGTACCCCTACTGAGCGAACGCCCGGTAAGGAAGCGAACTCAATACCCTGTGCATTACCGGCGCCATTGGAACCTTCCGGGTTAATATGATCGGGTAATGAACTATACAGATAGAACAAATCCCTTCCTACCAACGAAACGGAAGCCGCCTGGAAGGCTTTGGTCTTTTTTACGATAGCGGCAGGTATCGCATAACTGACGGATAATTCCCTCAACTTATACCAGGTATCATTCATTACTCCCGTGCTGTGTATCCAGTTGTTTCCGTTGGGCCCGCTGCTCCATACTCCATATTGCATATACTTATAGTAATAATGCACCACTTTGGTATTCACAGTGCCATCAGCATAAACACCCGGCAGAACAACACCCCATTTTGTTGCAGTACCATCCGGCGTGGTATAGGCCAGGCCGCCGCCATCCCTCTCTTTCAGGGTTTCCGGGGCAGTCCCCTGCTGCATCATGGAAGCATAGGTTCCGCTCCATATTTGTCCGCCGATCTTCCAATCTATCAGGGCGCTGACGGTAAGCCCTCCGCCGATATAAAAAGTATTAGTAATACCTCCCCTGAATTTTGGCGTAGCGTTACCAATAGGTACAATCGTGCTTGACGACTGATACATAGTGCCCTTCATCTGCGCTGCGGTTGCAGCACTCACGCCGAAATTCTGCATTATCATGGATTCATCCTGCAGCAAAGGCTTATGCGTTTTAGTGTCATAAACATAGTCATAGCCCATAATGCTGCCGAATTCCTGCCCCACTACCGCTGAAATATAATTCCCATTCGCGCCCCATATATTTGCCATATCGACCCGGTTAGCGCCTTCGGTAAGAGATAAAAGACGGTTGTGGTTATTGGACATATTTAAACTCATATCCCACTTGAAGCCGGGCTTGTCAATTACCCTTGCCTTCAAAATCATTTCCATTCCTGAATTTTCCAATACCCCTGTATTTACGATGATGCTGGAAACGCCGGAAGAAATAGGCAAAGGTGAGTTCAGCAACTGCTGATAAGCACGGCCATGATAATATCGGAAGTCGATATTGAAACGGTTATGCAGAAAACCCAGGTTAAGCCCAAAATCTGCCGTTTTATTGACCTGGGGTTTATAGTTTATCGCGGGTAATGCAGAAGGTAGACTGGCGTCAGGCTGACCTGCGAAACTTGACGTATTGTAAATGGTGTTGATTATATAAGGAGGTACGTCTACCGCACCTTCGGCCCATGCCGCCCTTAGTTTGCCAAAGCTTAACACCGACGGATCAATATGCAGGGCATCCGAGAATACATAGCTGGCCGAAAAAGAAGGGAAGAAATAAGACCATTGGGTTTTAGGCAATGTAGAAGTCCAGTCATTCCTGGCCGTAATATCCAGGTAGAGATAATTTTTATAAGACACGTTCAGAAAGCTGTACAAAGAATTCAGCTGCTTGTCATACCAGGACTCTGCCGGAACCTGCTTCGATTGGGTAGCTCCCGCATAGTTGGCAAAATAGGTCAGATACGGATTGGCATAAGCAGAAGGAGTGTTCGTTCCTGCAATACCATACATCGACCTTTTATAGAAGGTGCCTCCCAGCGATAGTTTAGCGCTGAAGTCGGATTTGGCAATATGATCCTTATGCAAAGTCGCCAGCCAGTCATAGTTATTCGAAACATCCCTTACAAGCCCATGACCATAGGTCCCGCCGATCGTTCCGGTAGCATCCGTGGGGTTATTTATAGTAAGGTCTTCGTTGTTATTCTCATCCATGCTCGCCCTCACCAGGAGGTTAAGGAAATCGGTGGCTTCATAATTTAATTGTGCCGAGCCAATCAGTTTTCTCTTCGTTACCGTCTCATTATTTTGATAAGTGTTCCAATAGAGGTATTGTGCGGAGCCATTGCCATACCACGGGAAACCGGTAAATTTATTTTGCGACCCATCGGCAAGCTTATACTTTCCAAGATCGGCAGCCCCCCTGTAATTCCTGCTATAAGCATAAACAAGATTGGACTGCAGCGTACCTTCTGTATTCCCTAGTGAAGGCGCATTGTGATATACGTTTGCAAAATAGGAGACATTCACCTGAACATTCACTCTTTGGCTTAATTTCATACCCGTACCTACATTGAAGGAATTCTGGGAATAACCGGAATTGGGGATAATGGCCGTATTATCCAACCGGGTGTAGGATGCCCGCAACGTACCAAAGTCATTCCCGCCTGAAACGGAAACGTTATGCGACAGCTGGTTACCGTTTCTATAATAAGACTTGACATTATCGGGCTGGGGAACATCCGCTTTCGTAGTGCCATCCCACCAGGTTATTGGTGTGCCATCCATCTTGTGCCCCCAGGATACGCCCGAACCCGTCCAGCTAACCTGGTCTGTAACCGCCACCCCATAAGGCCCTGAACCCGTAGTTTGATCGACGAACATCTGGTTCCATCCATCGGTAAGGATCGGGTTGCCGGACGCATCCTTTTGGTATTGCGGAGCATTTAAGGATACCATACCACCCGCTCCGTATTCATTTTGCATTTTAATGAAACGGTAAGGTTTTACCGTTTTGTACCCAAAGTTATAATCTACACCCAATCCCTGCCGTTTAGATCCCTTCTTGGTGGTAATCAATATCACGCCATTGGCGCCACGACCGCCATATAACGCGGCAGCGGCCGGGCCTTTTAATACACTCACATCTTCAATATCCTGCGGATTGATCAGGTTGATAGCGCTTCCCCAATCCCTGGGAGCCGTCACATCCTGCGCAGCAGCAGGAATGGTGTTATCCATGGGCATTCCATCTACAATGATCAGAGGCTGATTATCTCCGCTAATGGTATTGTTGCCGCCAATGATAATTCGGGTGCTTCCGCCATCCACCCCATTAGGGCTGGTAATGTTTACGCCAGCCATCTTACCGCTTAATGCATTAATTACATTCGGCGCATTGGATTGGGCCAATTCAGATCCTTTAACCTGCTCCTGGGAATAGCCGATAGCTCTTTTCTGCCTGCCAATACCAAGGGCGGTAACGACTACTTCGTTCATGGCATTTTCACTTTTCATCAGTGTTACACTTACCGTAGCAGACGCCCCCAGCGTAATTTTAGTAGTCTGATAACCGATAAAAGAAAAGACCAGCACATCCCCTTCGCCCGCCTGGATTTGAAAGCTTCCTTTTTCATCGGTCACCGTGCCTTTGGATGTTCCGGCAACGATAACGTTGACACCCGGTAATGGCTCCCCATTATTATTTATCACTTGCCCATGTATAGCAATAGTGGCGTGAGGGAGGTGAGAAGTGTCCCCTGAATAGGTGTTTGCATTTACACGCAAAGAAGCAATCAGGATTAAGATAGTAATAGTAAACATCAGTTTGGTGGGCAAAAGCCGTCTTTTAAGAGGGACTTTGCCATGAAAAAGCAGTTTCATACTTTTGTGTAGTTTTGGTTTTGAAAGTAAAACAGTCATTTTTGCGAGTGGCGTGGTATACTGGATGACCAAATTTCTTCCGGATTCTGCGGCAAACAGGATCCGGTTTTTTATGATCAACCTTTCAATTTCTATTTTCCCATATATTTTGTTTAAGTAAAAAAATCAGCGTCATCAAGATTCCGAAAAAAATTTTGATACAGATGTAGTACTTAAACTACTTATCCTGGTAGGCTGCACCTTTATTTAAAGAAATATTCCTGGCGTTGCCCATTCCATAATTTTCCATAACCAAAGCGGCAGCTCCGATTAATTCCGCCTCGTATCCCAATGGCGAGATCGATATTTCCGTACTGGCAGCGAGCCTTGGAATACAATGTTCGTTTAATGCCTGCTGTATGGGCGCCTGCCATATTCTACCTGCCAGCGATCCCCTGCCGCTCAGTACGATCATTTCAGGATTAAACAGGTGTATTAAAATAGCTACCCCCCTGCCTAAATTGTATCCTGCTGCGGACAACAGCTCCACGGCAAATCTGTCTCCCCTGACTGCTGCGGAAATCAGGTTCTCATTGGCCTGTTCGACCGGCTCCGTCGATAATTGCTGCAGCATAGATAAGCGGCCGGCTTTTAACCCCTCCTTCGCTTTTTCAAGAACGACCAGCAAAGACGTTTCGGTTTCAAGGCAACCGTTCTTTCCACAGCTGCACAGCTTGCCGTTTAAAAACAGCGGTATATGGCTGAACTCACCTGCAAAACCGTTGTGGCCTATGAACAGCTCTCCCTTAACGATCATCCCCAGCCCTATTCCCCATCCTATGTTCACCACCATGGCATTCTTCTTATGGCGTGCAGCGCCAAATCTTAGTTCGGCCAGTGCAATGAGGCTGGAGTCGTTGTCTAAAAATACAGGCAACCCCATCTTCTCAAAAATATACCCGGTGATACTTTCCCCTTCTGTTTCCAAAAAAGAATAATTGACTCCTTTTTGCGCATCCACAAAGCCCGGCATACCTATCCCGATACCTATGATCCTGTCCTTTTCGATCCCCGACTCATTAATAAGCGCTTCCAACTTCTCCGCCAGTAGTGAAAGTCCACGGGGGGCGCTGGATAAATGCAACTCGAATTTTTCGATCTCCGTTACATATTTGCCCTGCATATCTACCATAACAATCCGCGTAACAAACTGGTCCATCGCCACTGATACAATAAACATCGTATCAGCCTTCAGCGAATACATGATAGGTTTCCGGCCGCCGGTAGACGCTGCATATCCTGTTTCCAGCACATATCCATCCTCTATCATCTCAGCCAGCATTTTGGCCGCAAGGGGAAGACTTTTATTTATCTTCTCGCTCAGATCCGCACATGACAGCGTTTTGGCAAAGTATAGTTGCTTTATAATGGAGCTTCTATACAGTAAGGTTTTTTCTTCCATCCTATCGAATCAATATTTTTTAAACTTAATATGAAGATAATGTACTTTAATTAAATATTTAATAAGTTTCTAAATTTATTAAAAAGAAGCTTAATCTATTTAAAAATCAATAATATATAAGCTGTACCAAAGGGGATTTTTGAAAAAAATCAAAAAAAAGGCCCCAAAAATTCACTTTTGAGGCCACTAACCGGGTTATCAAGCCAGTTGATAATTATATCTTATCATTAATAGATATACGTATACTCTACCCGGGCAGCAGATCCAAAGCGGCAATCTGCTCCTTGTATTTCACCGGCAACAGCAGATCCCTGACAAACCGGTCACACCCTAACCACCGCCCTGCCTTATAAAGCAACAGCACCGGCCAAAGCAACGGCACCGATGACAATCCGACCAGCCGGCGCACCCGGGCAGGCACCAGCAACACCTGCACCTGTAACAAAAGATAATATCGGAAAGCACCCAGGCTCTTCCGGTATCGCTCATACAGGTCGGGAGTAAAAACACTGCGCACCAGGTTCCCGGCGATATTTGCTGCCCGCTGATCCTTCCAGGCCCGATAGCTGCCGGGTAACCCTTTCAACCCCATCCGCAATCCTACACGATAAAATACATCGAAGACCTCCGCTTTTTCCAACTCTGCTAACCTGCGTTCCAACAGCTCAAAAGACCGGATCGAATAATCGATCAGCATAAACAGCACATCCAGATAGGCGTCATCGGGAATCCGGGCGCCCCGGCTTTTCTCCACCCCCTGATGCACAGCCGTGATCTTATCGATAGCAGCCAAAGCCGCATCCTGGTCCGCGAAAACAATTTCCTGCGCATACCGGACCGTGGAAAATAACCTGCCAAGAGGATCAGCAGGTAACCGGCCAGTGAAATACAGCCAGTCAACCGCCTTATTTAAGGCGAACTCCGCCGAAGCTCCCGCAAAGACCAGCAGAACGGTATCCCCCCTCCCCCAGATCTTCCGGACAATAGATCCATCATGCACAAAAAACTGCTTCATATCATAGGTTTTTACAATTTTCTCCACAACCCTTCCAGGCTAACAGTATGATACTCAATTGAAAATATCGGCCTTGAAATCGAAAAATCCGTTTTGTTATCAAAAGCACTTTGAATTACAAAGTAATGCAAAAAAAACCATATTTGCAAAATGCTTCGAGAAAGTGTACCATTGCGGGAAGTACTGTGAGATAAATCAGAGGAAAACTTAAATACAAACTATGAGCGAAGGGAAGTTTTTGACACTTTGGATGAAATATTTGCCAGCTATCAGGATTCTGCTAAAGAAATCACTCAATGAAGATCAACAGATCTCATTGGGCAAAATGGAATTGGCCACACTCGATAACAGAAAAAATGCCAACTTCTCCTTTAATCTGGCTATCACCAAAGGTAAAGTTGAAAATACCATCGGCGTTGCTGCCATTGGGAAGGATCTTTTTAGCGTTTTGAGCAACGATTCAATAATCAAAAGCTTCATGGACGATAAAAATATCTCCATCCAGATGACGAGAGCGTCCTTATTAACGCTTAAATCTACCCCGGTATAGCTGCCTGAAAGGCCCCCACGTTTTGCTTCACCACCATCGCCGATAAACTCCCAGGTAAATCATCTTGCCGGACCATATTCTGCTGGGATACTGTGTACAAATCTGTATCACGTCCTATGGCTTCCGCCATGCATGATCGCAAGTATTATATACGTCTTAACATCCCGCTTCCCCATGAATCTTAGGGAAACAGTATCATAAGTATAACCAACCGCCCATCCATCGACCAATCCCGGCCACCGGTTTTTTCCCTACTTTTAAGGCCGACCACCCGCGCACCCATCACCCATTATATTTAAATAACTAGTTAGTATGAGAAAACTGTTTGCGTTCCTTACGCTCTCCCTGTTCATTATAACAACCACCCGGGCCCAGACCCAACCCCGCTGGCTGCAGCAGCCCTCCCTTTCCCCCGATGGAAAATGGATCGCCTTCGAATACAAGGGCAACCTGTTCAAAGTACCGGTTACCGGCGGCCCCGCCATCGCCCTCACCATCAACGACTCCTACAACGGCTATCCCATCTGGAGCCATGACAGTAAGAAGATCGCCTTCGCCTCCGACCGCTACGGCAACTTCGATGTCTATACCATGCAGGCAAACGGAAGCGAAGTGAGCCGGCTGACCTTCAACTCCGGAAAAGATATACCCTATGACTTTACACCCGACGACCAGCAGATCATCTTCGGCACCGACCGGCATGATATCTATACCTCGGCCCGGTTCCCCTCTGACGCGAATTTTATTAAGCTCTTCGAAGTACCCGTAAAAGGTGGCAGCAGCATCATGCTTCTCAGCGCCGGCACCGAATATGTACACTACAACGACCGGGGTGACAAATGGATCTATCAGGACCGCAAAGGATACGAAGATCCCTGGAGAAAACACCATACCTCCGCCGTCACCCGCGACATCTGGGTGTATGATATACCCGGTAATACCTACACGAAAGTATCGGATTTCCGGGGAGAAGACAGAGAACCGGTCTGGGGTACAGGAGAAACCTTCTACTATCTCAGCGAACGCAACGGCAACCAAAATCTGTATAAATCCTCTTTGAGCAATATAGCGGCTCCCCAACAGCTCACCCATTTCGAAAAGAATCCCGTCCGCAATCTCTCCCGCTCCACAGACGGCCGGCTTGCCTTCACCTATGCAGGAGATCTCTACACCCTGACGGAAGGCCAGGAACCGCAAAAGCTGACGATCACCCTGGATGCAGACTTCGCCGGCGATCAATCCGCCATTGTCCCGGTAAAAGGAGACGCCTCCGAAATGGCTATCTCCAATGACGGCAAACAGGTGGCCTTCATATACCGGGGAGATATCTTCGTCGCCTCCGCCGATGGCTCCACTACCCGCCGCATCACCAACACGCCCTACCAGGAAAGAATGATCGAATTCAGCCCCGATGGACGCTCCCTGCTCTATTCCGTCGAACACGATAGCTGGGATATCGAACAGGTTACGATCGCCAGTAAAAGCGAACCTTACTTCTTTGCATCCACCCTGCTGAAAACAGATAAGATCATAGCCTCCCCCAAAGATGAATTCCACGGCGTCTACTCGCCGGATGGAAAAAAGATCGCCTACCTGGAAGAAAGAAATATCTTAAAATCATACGACCTGACGGCAAAGACCACCACCACTCTCATTCCGGAAGGAGTCAATTATTCCTACGCCGACGGCGACCAATACTTCACCTGGTCACCCGATAGTAAATATATCCTTGCCCAGTCAGCAGAAGGCGGCGGTTGGAACACACATGAAGTGGTCCTGATCAAAGACGATGGCTCCGGCAAAAGGACCAACCTTACCTGGAGCGGTTTCAATGACGCCATTCCTCAATGGGGACTGGACGGGAAGATGATGTATTGGCTGAGTAACAAGAACGGCATGAAGAACCTCAGCCGCGGAGGCCAGGACGACGTCTATGCCATGTTCTTCGACACCCGGGCCTGGGACCGTTTCCAGCTGAGCAAAGAAGATTTCGACCTTAAAGTAGAAGCCGAAAAAAAAGATACCGCGGCAGCCCGCAAAACGCCTGAACCCCTCGTCCCCAACCTCCGGAACCTGGACGACCGGACACAAAGACTGACCACCAACTCCGCCATTCTGAATGGCACCCGCCTCTCCAAAGACGGAGAACGACTCTTCTATCTCGCCCGCTACGAAAAAGGATTCGACCTCTGGGTGACAACATTGCGCACGCACGAGACCAAACTGCTCGCCAAACTGGACGCACCCTCGGCAGAGCTGGACATGACGAAAGACGGCAAATCCTTATTCGTCCTGACGGGCGGCGGTATCATGAAAGTCAATGCAGAAGATGGTAAGATCACCCCCGTCAAGATCAATACGGAAATGGAGCTCAACGCCTCCGCAGAACGGGCCTACATCTTCGAACACGCCTGGAAGCAGGTCAAAAAGAAATTCTTCGACCCGAACCTGCAAGGCGTAGATTGGACCTACTACCACGATCTCTACCAACAATTCCTTCCCTATATCAATAACAACTATGATTTTCAGGTATTGCTAAGCGAACTGCTGGGCGAGCTCAACGGCTCGCATACTGGTGGCAGGTATTCCCCTGACTTTCCCAACGGAGACGAGACCGCCGCCCTGGGACTGCTCTACGACCTTAGCAAAAAGATGGACGGTCTTCGGGTGAAAGAAGTCATCCCCGGCGGCCCCTTCGATATAGATGGAACACACATGAATGGTAACTCGGTAATCGACCATATCGACGGCATAGCCCTCACATCCGGAACCGACTGGGCGAAACTGCTGAACAGAAAAGCAGGTCAGCTCACTTCGATCAGCTTCCATGATGCCTCCTCCGGCGCCCAATACGAGGAAACCGTCAAACCCATCAAACCCCGTTTTGAAACCAGCACACTGCTATACAACCGCTGGACAAAGATGATGGAACATATCGTCGACAGTCTCTCCGGGGGAAAGATCGGTTATGTGCACGTTCGCAGCATGGATGATCCCAGCTTCCGTGTCACCTTCGATAAGGTCCTGGGAAGAAATACCGACAAAGCAGCCCTCATCGTCGACTCCCGCTTCAACGGCGGCGGCTGGCTGCACGATGACCTGGTCACGTTTCTAAGCGGCAAATTATATTTCACCCTCCGCCCCCAAAGCCATATCACCAAAGGCGGCGAGCCCCTGAATAAATGGACCAAACCCAGCTGCGTGCTGATGAGCGAGAGCAATTATTCGGACGCCTTCATGTTCCCCTATGCCTATAAGGAACTAGGCATCGGTAAGCTGATCGGCATGCCGGTGGCAGGTACGGGCACCGCCGTCTGGTGGGAAACACAGATCGACAAACGCCTCGTCTTCGGCATCCCCATGATTGCCACCTATGGCAGCGGCGAAAGCCACGCTACGGAAAATCATCAGCTGGAACCCGATATCCGGGTCCCTAACGAATACAACAAGATCCTGAACGGAGAAGACCAACAGCTGGAAGCCGCCGTGAAAGAGATGCTGAGCACCATCAAAGAATAAATTCATCACCATCACAGACGGGGAAATCAGGCGATTTCTCCGTCTTACTCATCCTATAGCATCTCCCGGCATCAGCATCCTCATTCCTCCAGCATATCCAGACACTCAAAAAGGCGCCAGCGTATAGATCACCCGTAAAGCGCCATCGTCCGGCTTAAGGATCCCCTTATAGAAATCATACCATCCGTCCGTAGGACCTCCCTGCCCCTGGTTCAGATGGACAAAAAAGTGCTCGTCCCTATAACAATACCCATCGATGAGCACGGAATGCCCGACATCCTTAAAATTGGAGAAATGCAGGTACACCGGCCGCCGCTGATTTAATTCCGCATAAATAATTTTTTCTAACTTTCCGGACGTATAGGGAAAGAGATGCCGCCAGGAAATATATTGGGTAACATGTGCCTTGTAATGTCGCTCCCATTCCGAAGAAGAAGGCAGCAAATCCATATTCCGGCCCGTCCCGAAATCCTTTTTGACAACCAGCGCGGCATAATAACTGTATCTCGCCAATTGCTCACAGGTAGCCCGGGGTGTGGTAGAGTCGATCTGCCGGGCAAACAACGGGAAATCAAACCGGAAAGCACCCAGATCTTCATCGATGTGGACTCCCCGGCTGGATACATAGCGGACCCTCCCATAAGGCGCCAGTTTATAATAATAGACAAGCTGGGCGAGTGCTGTCCCCCAACAACCGATCCGCTCCCCATCAGGCGTATATAACTGGAAGCCCCCCATCTGCTTCCAATGGGTTTCCGTCAGACAATCACGATCAGACATACAAGCAGTCCTGCCGGGGCGGAAAAAGATGGCTGTCCCAAATAAAAGATAGGCCATCAGGCCAATGACGGGTAACAGCCAAATCAAAAGCTTCCCCGACAACCTGCTTTTTAGCAGAATAATAAATCCCGACATAGCATTTTTCCGGGCAAGATAGGGTTCCCCGCCCTGCGGCTATTCTCAAAACACGTTTTGAGAGCCCTTTTTACCCTCAGAAATATACTCTTTCGGAGAGAGGCCCGTCGCCGCTTTGAAGATCCGGTAAAAACTGGCCTCCGAATTAAATCCGCATTCGTAAGCGACACCCAGGATGGAAAGATGCCGGGAAGCAGGATCCTGCAACCGCAGTTTGACCGCTTCAACTCTATATGTATTGACCATCCCCCTAAAACTCTCCCCCAACTCCTTATTAATAACGGAAGAAACCACAGCCGGGCTTTTGCTTATATGTTTGGCCAGTATTGGCAGGTTCAGCTCCGGATCAAGGTATAGTTTGTCCAATTCGAAAGCCTGACGGATAGCATTCTCCACTATTACCCGCTCCTGTCTTTCGGCGTCTGTCCACTCCTCACACCCCCACTCCCCCGGGCCTGACTGTTCCGGCATCTCCACCCCCGCCCGTTCCGGCATTTCTACCGGTAACGCCGCATCCCCAGTCACCAGAGCAACCCGTTCCTTTTTATCCGGCAGGAGAAATCCCCTGAAGCCAAGATAATAGATCAGCATAGCGAGATATACGAAAAAGAGCTGCCAATGAAAAAAATGCCGTACCCCGAAATGACCGATCGTATCGAGAAGGATATCGACAGACAGCCCCAGGATCAGCACGCCCAGCAGGATACAGATATTCCGGAGCCAGGCATAGGTAGGATAGTCGGTATCGGATATGTTATCATAAAGCCAGCGCCGGTAAAGCAACACCTGCCGGAAGCCAGCATACCAGTACACAAAGGAAGAGAGGATCGAGCCATAGTCTTCCAGCTCTTTGATCCCATTGAAATGAAGCTGATCAGCCAAAACATCTTTAGCAGCCAACGAATGCACCGGTAAGACCCGGATATATACAAAAGAAGAATAAGCAAAAGACAGAGCGAAAGGAATAAAATGGAGCAGATCGGCTTTTTTCAGTTTAAAACCCCGCCTGGTCAGCGAACAAACATACAAATAGACCAAGGGCTGTATAGCCAGCTCAAAAGCCAGCGGCAGATAGCGGACAAAGCGAATTTCCCACAACCCCGTGACCAGGATCAGGATTTTTATACAGAGCAGATTAAAAACAGTCAGCATCCAGGACAGCAATATCTTGCTGCTGCTGCGCTTACCCAGCCAGATCCACACAGATAAGACAAAACCCTGGGTAACCCCCACCAGGACCAGCACTTCAAAGAAGGAAAAATGCATGCTCTAAATATAGCCAAAAGAATAAATTTTTTACGTATTTGATTATTTTACAATAAATTGAACCGATTAAGGCGACGATAAACCATTAGCAAGCATGAGGCCCCAGTTACACAAACTTCCGTTATCTCCGGACTCTTCCTTCATTTACATCAATTGGGAGTGTAATTATTTTGATAAAGCCTGGCATTTCCATAAAGAATACGAACTCGTTTTAATTGACAAGACAGAAGGCACCCGGTTTATCGGAGACAAAGTCAGCTTTATCAAAGAGAGCGACCTGATGCTGATCGGCCCCAATATCCCTCATTTATATAGAAATACGGAAGAGTATTACCAGAGTAAGGGCTTGGTCGCAAAGTCCAGCTTCATTCACTTTACGGACGATTTTCTGGGTAATTCCTTTTTCGACCTGCCCGAAATGAAAGGAGTCCGCCGGCTGCTGGACAGATCGGCCCTCGGACTCGAAATCACCGGAAAATCCAACGGCTACGTCAAGGAAAAACTAAAGGAAATGGAATGCGCTCCCCCCGCCAACCGCCTCCTGAAATTATTGGAAATCCTGGTATTCCTATCCGGCAGTTCAGACCTGGAGCCCATTCTATCCAGGGTATTTACCGCCAACAACACCAATGACACCGACAAGATCGACACCGTGTTCCAATTCATCTTAAAAAACTACAAAAACGAGATCTACATCGAAGAAATAGCAGAGAAATTAAATATGAGCATCGCCTCCTTCTCCCGCTATTTCAAACACCATACCCGAAAGACCTTTTCCAATTATGTCACCGAAATCCGAATAAGCCACGCCTGCAGACTGTTGATGGAAGGCAATTACAGCATCTCCGAAATCTGCTATCAGAGCGGTTTTGAGAACCTGTCCAACTTTTACCGCCATTTTAAAAAACATACGGGACTCATCCCCAAGGAATACAAAATCCGCTTCCTGTCCGGCTCCCGGGTCTAGCCATCTTCCCGACCGGCAATGCCCAGGCATAGCTCTCCCCTAATAAGTGGCCCTTCCACCGGATAGGTCGAACGTAAAACCGGTTGTAAAGCTGTTATCGGGGGATACGATATAGGCAGCCATATTGGCCGCTTCCTCCAGGGTCCCGCAACGTTTCATCGGGATCTTATCGGTCATATATTTCACCTGCTGCTCAGGCATGGCATCCACCAGCGGCGTTTGAATGACGGCAGGCGCAAGGGCATTGACGGTAATTCCCTTCTCCGCATACTCCTTTCCCTGGACCTTCGCCATACAGATCACCGCGGCTTTTGACGCGGAATAAGCCAGCATCCCCACATTCCCTTCCTTACCGGAAATAGAGGCGATATGCAATATACGGCCATAGCTGCGGGCGATCATATGCGGCAATACTGCCCTGGAAGTATAGAAACTGCTCATGAAATTAATCTCAAACACCTTATGCAGATCCGCACTATCCACCTCATGACTATTGATATTGGTGACCCCCGTGATCCCGACACAATTAACCAGTATGTCGATCTTCACCAATCTGGCTACCACATCCTGGATGCTCTTCTCCACCAGGGCCTGATTGGAGACATCGATCGCAACAACCCGGGCACTCTCCCCATATTTCCCAAACTCTTTTTGCAGCCCCTCGCTGTTCAGGTCGACTACGACCACCAGTGCGCCCATTGACAATAGCTTATGCGCTATCGCCAACCCGATACCAGAGGCCGCGCCTGTGACAATCGCGACTTGTTTGTTAAAATCATCCATGCTGAATAATTTATTATTAGAAATTTTTATCGTTTACCAATTCCACCACCCGGCGATTCAGCTCCTTGATATAACTCACACTCGATGGATCGGGTATATAAGCAGCCTTACGGGCGACACTGTTGGTCAACACACCCCGCGCAATGAGCAGCTCCTTTTCAGCATAATGGAACAGCTCCATATTCTGCAGCGAGAAAAATATCTGCGGCATCACCTTTTCAAATAAATCGAAAGCCTTGTCGTGCTGTCCGTCCTTCCTCAGCGTAAAGACCTTTTGCAGGATATCTGCTACCGCCAGACCAGGCATCACCCCTGCAATACCAAGAGGCACCAGCTCCAGCATATACAAGCCGCCCCATCCTTCGAACAAACCCACTTTCCCTTCCGTCGTACGAATGATATCTTCAAACTTGGGCGCACACAGCGGCTCTTCCAGCTTCAGGTATTTGAAGTTCGGATGCTTGTCCATCAACTCCTTGATAAAGGCAACGCTGATCGAAGCACCACCCGGATTGAAATCCTGGATCAGCACCGGCGTTCCGGCCACCGACTCCAAAAATCCCGACAGATATTCTTTCAGCGAGCTATCCGGCAAGCCGAATATACGGGGCACCGCCAGAGAGATCACATCGGCGCCAGCCTTCACATTTGCCTGCGCCAGCTTTATGGCGATCTTCAGGGACGGATGATTGGATTGAGCCACGATCCTGACCCGGCCGGCCGATTGATCGATCGCTATCTTCACCACACGCAATTTCTCCTCATCGGACAACTTGTAAAATTCGCTGGCATAGGCAGGCAAACAAACGGCCTTAATACCGCCGGCGACAGCAAAATCGATCAGCCTGCGCAGCGCCGCCTCGTCTATCTCTTCGTCTTCCGTGAAAGGGGTCGGCACGATCGGCACCACTCCAAACAATTCTTTCTCATTCTTATCCATGATCATATTATTTTAAGTATTCAGTTTTAGCGCATTACTCTTACTGGTACGATGATCGACGATCGTCAGGATCAGCGTGGCCACCAGCACCAGGATCCCCCCGGCAATAGATTGGGCGCTCAGGGTCTCCCCCAGGAAAATGGCAGCGATCGGCAGCCCCATGAACGAAACCATATAATTCGACAAAGCCACCTGCGTCGCATCCAGGAACTTCAGCACCTTAAAAAACAACAGCATCGAAAGGAAATTATGGAACAAGGTCAGCGAAGCCATCCCCAGCCAGGTCTTTACCGTAAAATGCGGGACCACGGCAAACATCCCCGGCTCATAATATAATACCAGCGGCGTCAGCATAATAACCAGCACGAGGTAAGTATAGAAAATCATCTCCATCTCTGTAAACCGGTCCGCTACCTGCTTGCAGCCGACATTATAATAAGCGTTCCCCACGATGGCCAGAAAGATCAGTAGATTACCCAACGCATACTTCGAGCTGAGATCGGCCTGCCGGATATCACTGGTGGAACACAGTATGACCCCGATGATGGCAATGCCAAAGCTGGCCCACCGGATCTTGTTCATCTTCTCCTTCAGGATCAGAAAAGCAAATACCGCCGTAATGACCGGGAGAGCCAGCACCAGGATAGCGGCATTACTCGCCAGCGAATACTGCGTACCATAGGTCATCAGTACCTGGGAAGGGAAAGCCCCCAACGCTCCCAATTGTACGAAGATCAACACATCCTTCAGCTTCTTCTTGCCCTTCTTAAAGTCCTTGATCACAAAAGGAGCCAGGAAGAGAGTCGCCAGCAGCATCGGCGCCCATACTGTAAAATAAGGTCCTACCTGGCCCTGCGTCAGCTTGATGCTGGTAAAATGAAACGACCATATCAGGTTACAAAACAAGAGCGTGATCCACGCGACAATGCCTTTCTTCATAAATAGTATTAAGCAGTAATGGTCAGATGTCGACCGGTCTTATATTTCTTCAATTGCTCTTGATCCAGCCCTACGCCCAGCCCATCGCCCTGCGGCACGACCGCAGCCCCTTTCTCAAAACGAATAGGCTCCATGATCAGGTCATCCGTCCTTACCAGCTCCCCGAAAATATCCGAAGGGATCGTACAGTTGATGCTGGCCGCGGCAATATGCACCCCCATCGCCTCGGAAATACCCAGGTCCACTTCCGAACCCCGCCAGCAGGGCTTCCCTTCCAGCTGCGCTATCTCCGCCAGCAGAAGGCTGTTATAGGCTGAGCCATTAAAATTGTACCCATCCACCGCATCGGCCCGGACGAACCGGATCATATCCGTAATATCCTGCGTATAAGGCAGGGAAATATGCCGGTAAAGAGGAATGCCCAGCTGCTGCTTCAAATACCTGAACCCTTCTATATCGGCATGCAGGATCGGATCTTCCAACCCCAGCATGATATTCTTGTCTACTCCGTCCATCAATCGCAGCGTCGTATCTACATCATTCCAGCGTTGATTCGGGTCGAGGATGATCTTAATGCCGTCTCCGCATCGCTCCCGGATCGCCTCCGTCCAGAGCCGCACCGGATCCTCATCCGAGCATTTGAACTTAAAGACGGTATGCCCTCTCTCCATCGCCTCGAATGCCTTCTGGGCTGCATCTTCCGGGGTCCGCCGGCCCGTCCAGCCATTGCAGTCGACCCGATCCCGATAGGCGCCCCCTAACAGTTGATGTATCGGCGCATGCAGCAGCTTCCCCGCCAGGTCCAGGATAGCCGTCTCGAAGGCTTCATAGATGCGCTGGTCATTAACAGGAAGCCGGCGCCAATTCAAGGCCAGCGCATCCGATCCGACGAATTCAACCATCGCCTCCCGGATCAGATCCGAGTTAGCGCTCCGATAAGTCTCTCCAATACCCGTCAGCCCATTCTCCAGCGTGATCTCCAGGATCCATTTAGGCTGGTTGGCGAACTCCGTCCAGCTCTCCCCTGTGAGGAATTTTTTGGCAAAAACCTTGTCCTTGTCCAGTACATTCTCCGAATTGAGACTCCCCGGCTTCGCCGGCACGATCACCTCCGTAGCTTTAATGGATCGTATCTTTTCTTTCATAAATGGGTTGAATATTTTTCCGCCAGCTTCCGGATATCATAGCTGAATTCAATAAATGATTTTTCCCAGTGCTCCGCACTCTCCTGCGTATAAGGATAAAACCCCTGCGCATTGCTCACCCCCCTGGCCCCGGCTTCCACCAGCCGCTCCATCATCGCCGGCGTCTTCGTAGTATTATCCAGCTCCGGCCACAGATCCTTCATGACCGTCAGATAAGCAGGAATGCCCGTAAGGTCCATGAAACGGAACGGCCCCGCAAACGTGATCCAGTAACCAAGGTCATTGCGAAGGGAACGATCTACATCCTCCACGGTAGCATACCCATTCTCCACCAGGTTGAACGCCTCCCGGAGCATGGCATACATGATGCGGTTCGTAATGAACCCGCGGATATCCTTCTTCAGCAGGGAAGGCTCCTTCCCCCAGGACTCCGCCAACGAAAGGATGGTATGAGCAAACGAAAGATCGGTTCGGCCACCGCAGATCACCTCCATGAACCGGGTGATATGAGCAGGTTCCGCCCAGTGAATGCCCAGCATCCTTTCCGGATGCAGCATCCCTTCCTGTAAAACCGTCACAGGAATCGCAGAAGTATTACTGCCGATGATGGCCGTCGGAGACAACACCGTCTCCAGCTTTGTATAGATTGATTTTTTTTCCTCCAGGCTCTCGGTGATAGATTCGATCACGACGGTGTGATCCCTTAGTAACGTAACGTCATCCGTGATGGTAAGTCGTTGCAGTACGGCCGCAGGCTCCTCTTTCAGCATGCCTTCCGTTTTCAGCTCCTCCAGATATCCCAATATTCGGCCCCGTATCCTGTTGCGGGCCTCCTCCGTTTGATCCGGTGTTTTAACCAGGGAAATGACGGGATGCCCCGCTGCCAAAATACAAGTAGCAATGCTGCTGCCCATTAATCCCAATCCCACGGTCCCGATAGGTATTTTCTCGTTCATTAGTTAGTCAATTTCCTTTTTTGCACGCTTGTCTTTTAAATTCTCCAAGAATGGCCAGTTCGCAAATGATTCCAGGAAAGTCACCAATGCTTGCACGGCATGCTCATACAAATGCCGTCCCTTTTCAGCCGTTGCCAGCTGCGGCTCCCCGCTGCTGCCATTATCGGAGATAAAGGCAGTTGGCGAAAAGACGGATACGCCCCGGTAAGGTTCGTCGTCTTCCCAGCCGATATAACCATTCCGGCCGGGTCTGTCAGCCCGTACGACATTCTCCATCCTCACCTTCTCCGGAAACAGATGCAGCATCAGGCTCGTCTCATATTCACAGGCATGACTAAGGGCCGGGCTTTCCATGGGAGGCGCTCCGGCAAAGGCAGTTCCTGCCAGCTCCCAGTAAGTCGCCAACGCAATATTAGGTTGCAGTGCGGAGTCATATTTTCCGCTCAGAATGGCCAGCGCCTGCTTCACCGGCGTAATATTCCCTCCATGACCATTCAGGAGTACGATCCTCCGGAAACCATTTGACAGGAGCGACCCCACCAGATCCACGATCACCTGCGTATACAATGCCGGCGAAAGGCTCAGCGTCCCGCCAAAAGCCAGGTGATGATCGCTGGATCCGAAAGGTACGGTCGGACAAAGCACGATGTTATCGCCCATTCTTTCCTCCGCCGCCATAGCCACCAGAGAGACTATATCCGTATCCGTGGAGACGGCCAGGTGCGGCCCATGCTGCTCGATGGCTCCCAATGGCAGCACCACCACCTTCTCTTCCGGCTGATGGCCGATCGTAACGTAATTCTGTGAAGAATATCTCATGCCTTTCGGGATTGTCATTTTATAAAATTACCGGCAAAACCAAGATGATAATTGTATTTATCCGTCAGTTATGTATACTTTTTCTACACTTCTATTTTGACCCTTTCCGGGCCATTTCCAACGCCTTGACAGTCGTGTAATATTTGGTCAGCATATTGGGAACTTCCCACACAGGCAGCGCTCCCGCTTTTACGAAGCCCAGGTACTTTTTCGTCACTTCCGCAAAGGTGGCTTCATGATCCAGGCTATATTTGTCCGGAATGAGCAGATCCCAACCCTTAGCGGTTTTTGCAAGAGACAGCCCCGGATATTTCACTTGCAGCTCCCCTATCACCTTATGAAGACTACTGTCATACGCCGCCGAAACGGTCAGCGGCTCTATCGACAACACAGGCTTGTATTGCTGTTCCTTTCCCTGCCGGATCACCAGGTTGGCCAGCGTTCCCCGCAGCACCGAATAATGCGTGTCCCCCGTACCTTCGGGAGCCTGAAAATTCCAGGTGACGGAAACACGCGCATGAACCCCTTTCAGCGTATAGTTCATCTCCCCATTGGCATATACATTCAGCAGCGTATCCTTCAGATAAGGAGTAAGGACCGAAGGGTACTTATCCAGCTGCGTGACCTTCTCAAACTCAGAAGGAGTGAGGACCGTCGGCCACCGCCGGGCCGACAGCATCTGTACGTCATTTTTATAATCGAGGATACTGTCCGGAAAACATTCCCATTGGATCAGATCCACCAGGTGAGTCGTCACATCCACAATCCCCTCTCCCTCCTGCGTCACATCGAAATACCAGGCAGGTCTTGTCAACGCCTTTCCGGACACATATTTGAAGAAATGATGAACGCTCTCTTTCGTAACCGCAGGTTCCTTTTCACTGCCCTTTTGCAGCCGGCCGAACACCTCCGGCATCAGCGAAAATTGCCGCTGCAGAATCGTAGTGATCTGATAGCGCTCCGTCATGATATCATAGAGGATCACCTTATTTTTTTTAGCGGCGGAGAACGCAGCTTCCAGCTGCGAAAAATCACCCGGCTCTATGATCATCGGCTTATCCGAAAACACATTCAGACCCGAATCCACCGCCGCCCGGATATAACCGATCTTCTTATGATTGTTACCGGCTATGACGACAACGTTGCCTGCTCTTTCGCTGAACATCCTCGATAGATAATCAGGCCCCTCATAGACCTTCTCCTCCCATTTCGTAGGCTCGGCCGGCCTCGTATTATATTTTTCGATCAGCGACAAATGCGTTTTCAATTCCTGCCCCCCCGGAGAATATACATGCACGATCGTATCGATGTCCGGATAGCCGGACTTTTGCACCAAAGCCGCATGAAAATGCCCCGGATCAAGGGTAATAAGCCGGATAGGAAAAGAAGCCGCGGCCTTTGGTTGTTCCGGGTTTTCCCGGCATCCGGATACTGAAAAGAATATACCTGCTGTCATCGCTGCAAAGAAGGCTGCTCTCATTGTTTAGCAATTTTTATTGACCGTAAAATGGCATTCACCTTAAGATCCGTTTCCCCTGCACTGTCCGCATCCAGAAACAGGATAGCCTGTGCATGATTACGAAGAACAGACGCCGGATAGTCCTCACCGATCTCCCGGTTCAGGACATTGAAAACAGCCTGCGCCTTCAGCTTCCCCGGCACCATACAATAGATAAACCGGCCCGATAGCAATGCCGGCACCGTCAGCGTGATCGCATGCGTCGGCACCAACCCCAGCCCGGAAAAACAACCGTCATTGACCTGCTGCTGCCGGCAAGGCTGGTCCAACTCCACCACCTTCACAGCATACGGATCGGCAAAGTCCGCCACGGGTGGATCATTGAAGGCAATATGTCCGTTCTCACCGATGCCCATACAAATAATGTCCGGCGGATACAGCTCCAGTAAAGCCGCATACCGGTTACATTCCTTTTGACTGTCCGCCGCATTCCCGTCGATATAATGCACAGAAAGAAAAGGCGCCTTATCGAACAGGTTTTCCCGGAGAAAATTCCCGAAACCCTGCACCGCATCGCGGGGTAGACCAATATACTCATCCATATGAAATGCCCGGATGCGGCCCCATTCAACAGGAGCCTCCCGCAAAGCCCGCAGAAACTCATTCTGGGAAGGCGCCGCTGCAAAAACAATATTCACCAACGGCTGTTCCTTCAGCAATTCACTAATCTTCTCCTGTACACAGAGCGCCGCATCCCCTCCCATTTCCCCGCGGCTGGCATAGACCAATACCTGTAAATTATTTATTCTCATAGATCACTTCGCCTTTTATGATGGTAGAATGTATTTGGATATCTTCGTCAAAGAGCACGATGTCCGCGTCCTTACCCGGAGCCAGGATACCCTTCCTGTCCAGGACTCCCAGTATCGAAGCCGGAGTCGCAGTGATCATACGCACAGCCTCCCGCAAAGAAATGCCAGCCTCCCGGACCATCGTACGTACCAGCCTGTCCGCCGTAGCGACACTGCCGGCAAAAGCGCTGCGGTCAGGCAGCTTCGCAACCCCATCTTCCACGATCACCTTCAGCCCATGATGGATATTGCCCAGTACGCTTTCACCCGGAGGCAACCCCGCAGCCCGCATGGCATCGGTGATAAGGGCCGTCCTGGCCGCCCCTTTGATCTTATACACCAACTGTAACAGCGGCGGCGGCAAATGCACGCCGTCCGCAATGATCTCCACATCCATATCGTCTATAAGGAAGGCGGCTTCCACCACACCCGCATACCGGTAAGCATTCCGCCTCGTAACCCCCGACATCCCCGAATAGAGATGCGTGGCCAGCGTATAGCCATTCTTAAATCCTTCCAGCGCTTCCTCATAAATGGCATCCGTATGGGCCATAGAGACCAGCACCCCTTTCTCCCGGGCATAGTGGGCAAAATCGATGGCGCCCTTTAGCTCCGGCGCCGCACTCCATCGCTTGATGAGATACGCCTTTTCCAATATCTTCCGGTACTCCGCCGGGTCCGGATCGCGGATATAACGCGGATCCTGCGCCCCACGCTGGTTCATCGCGAAATAAGGCCCTTCGAGGTGCATACCCAGCCACTGGGCCCCGCGCGTATTTTTAGGCAACGCCCGCTCATAGACAGCCAGCGTATCCAGCAGCTCCTCACCAGACCCCGTCAGCGTAGTGGGCAGCATAGCGGTCGTACCATAACGGGCATGCGTCTCGGCAATGACCAGGCAGGCAGCCTCGCTGCCATCCATGAAATCAAAACCCCCACCCCCATGCACATGCATATCGATAAAACCCGGCGACACATACCTGCCCTCCGCATCGATAACCCGCGCACCAGGCGCCGAAATAGCTCCTTCCCCGATGGCGCTGATGACTTCACCCTCCACGACCACCGTTCCCCCTTCCAGTATCCTGTCAGGAAGCAATATCCGTCCGTTAATTATTTTCAGCGTTGCCTGACTCATTGTACTCATTTAAAAAAAGCCCAGGTCCTTATCCGATGACCATAGACCGCATAGAAAAAGAGATAACAATAACAAGGTAATAAGATCCAGTAAGCTTGCCGCAAGTTAAAATGGTCTGCCAGCCAGCCATAAACCAACGGTAAAATAGCATTTCCACATAAACCCATCACCATAATAGAGGCCCCTGACTTCGTAAACCGGCCCAACCCATCCAGGGCAAGCGGCCAGATCCCCGCCCAGATCAACGAATTGGCAAAACCCAGTAACACCAGGAACCAGAGAGAAATATCGGCCGTATGCCCCCCGAAAACGATCGTCCCCCTGGATAATACGATCAGCAGGGACAACACGATGCCCAGCACCGTACAAACAAGAAAAGCCCTCGCCTGACTAATGTAACGCGGAATGGTAATGATGCCAATGATATACCCGGCGATCGTCGCCAGCAGCGTATAAGAAGGAAAGACCTTGGCCTCCGGCAGCCGGATATTCATCGAGCCGGCATAGCCGATGATCGTATCTATCGCCAGCACCTGCGTGCCCACATGCAGAAAAATAGCCAGCGCACCCAGGATCAGATGCGGAAAATGAAATAAGTTGGTTTTGCCGGCATTCGCCGTGGCGACAGCCTCGTCTTCCTGCTCCGTCTGGATCTCCGGAAGACCCGAATACCGGATCATCCATCCCAGGGCCAGCAGCAGGACACCTACCGTAGCATACGGGACAATCACCCTCCGGATCAGCGCATCCAGGGCTACCTTTTTTTCAGCGACGCCCATCAGCGGCAGGCTTTTGAACAGCTCCCCATCCGTGGGACGCAAAATGACAGCGGCAAATAATAAAGGAGCCAGCATCCCGGCCCCTTTGTTAAACACACCCATCACACTAATACGTTGCGCCGCCCGCTCCCTCGGACCTAATACAATGAGATAAGGGTTAGCAGCCGTTTGCAGCACCGCCAACCCCGAGCCAATGGCAAACAATCCCAACAGAAATCCCCCATAAGTGCGGGTCATCGCCGCCTGGATAAAAACAAAAGCCCCCAGCGCCATCACCCACAACCCCACCATCATCCCTTTCTTAAACCCGATCCTCCGCAGCAAATACCCCGCAGGCATAGAGATCACCAGGTAAGAGATATAGAAGGCAAAAGTCACCAGGTAGGACTGGAAGCCGGTCAGCTCACAGGCTATCTTGAAATAAGGTATGAGGATGGCATTTACCCAGGTGATGAACCCGAATACAAAGAAAAGAAGCCCTATGATAGCCAGGTTTTTTGTCATGATCATTTTTCTTTTATCAACGGCTTTTCACCCGTGGCCGCCGCCCCCGTTTTCTTCATCACCCGCCGGATCGCCCGGAATACCCTGTCTTCGATCCCATCCGCAAACGGACCGGGAAATCCATAATAGATCATGTTCTCATCGGCCTCATACCCTCCCTCCCGCAGCACCCGCGCAGAAGGGATATAACACATCACCTCGCCCGAATAGCCCGAAACAAACAAATTCTCACCGGCAAATTCTTTTTTCGCACGAAGAGAATAATCCACCACCACCTCGTCGCTCAAAGCCAGGATCGTAAGATCCTTATTAAACCGGACCGCCTGCACGGGATAGGTCAGGTGGTTTGGGGTCCAGCCTCTGTTATAAGCCTCCAGCATCAGCCTGGCCCTCCGTTGCAGGTATTTATTGGCGCCCACGATCTCCTTCCGGTACTGTCCCGCATCGAAGGGGCGGAAAGGCAGATCCACCGTCGTATAAGCCGTACGTATAGACGCCTGTACGGTATTCATCTTTCCAGATAACACCTTCTCCACCGCATCGGCCAGGTGCTGACCATGACTACGGGCCAGCTCCACCGTCCCGCGGGGGGCCGGATTCTGATCTCCCGCACAGCCCATCAGGAACATGGCCTGCACACCCGGATATTGCTCCTCCAGCGCGATCTGGGCAAACCCCGCATAGTCTCCGTTGATAAGATAATTATTTTCTACGAGAGTGGTATTGTGACAGGCATATCCGAAAAGAATAGCTGCCGTCTTGCCATCCGCCGTCACTACTTTCAACACCGGCACATCATGATCCACCGGCCCGTCCGCATGAATAGCATTGCGCCGGTTGATAGCAAAATCCGCCGTCCCATGCCCGGTGTACAATTGCGCCGGCGCCAGGTTATGCAGGGCCTCTCCGATCACTTTCACCAGCTTGGCCGTCAGCGTATCACTGTACAGCGATACACGCCGCTGATCCTCCAGGCTGAAATCATAAATGACATCCACACAAGGCCAGATCATCGGCCCCGAATGCGTATGCGAAGAATTCAGCAGGAGCTGGTCCCGCTTGATCCCATAAAGACTATCTACTTGTCGGGTCACCTGCTCCAATATATCATGACTAAGCCCCAGCAGGTCCGTCGTCACAATGACGATCCGGTGCCCGGGGCTCTCTTCCATTGCCAGCGCCTTAGCCCAGATATCATGCAGGATCCCGCTCGCAGGATTATCCCGGCCCGCATACCCCGTCATCCACATCGGCAGAGAAGGCGTGATCGCTATCCTGGCAACGCCGGCACGGAGGCCACCCGGACTTCCGGGGGCCGCCGGCGTCCTGCCGGGCAGCAAGATGCCCAGTAGGAGAAATAAACCAACTGCTATCTTTCGATACTTGATCATATTTATTTGTTTTGCGCCGCCACACTCACCAGATCCGTCCTGCTCTTCCCATTCTCCGTGATCCTCGCCAGCGTATACACCGTCCCATCCTGCCCCACGGCAATCGAATTGACATACAGCGGTCGCTGCCCGTCAGCGTAGAAAATGGCCCCACGGTCGCGGTATTTGCCCGCCGGAATATCATAGGTCACCAGGTGCAGATCCTCCAGCCCCTTGGCCTCCCCCATCGCCGTGCTGCTCTTGCCCTTCACCCGATGACCTTCGACGTAAACAGGCCCGCCCGTCAGATAATAAAGCGTATGCTGATCAGGTCCCAGTATAAAACCAAGATAGCCATAGCTGAACTGGTCAAACATACCGCTGCGCTTCGAAGGCTCGGATGTGATCCGGTCGATCACATTGATCCTGCCGGCCCTGGGATCGAATTGAAACAGGTACCCGGAATTGCCATGTACGCCATAAACAGACTGATTCCCCGGATACCAGACCGTCTGACGCCAGTTATAGCCCATATGTCCGGCCGACGAAGGATCATAGATCCCGAAATAATCTTTTTTCATATCCTCTTCCAGCAGCTCCAGCACATCCTGCCCTACCCGCAGACGAAAGATAGTCCCCTCGGAAGTAGTGGCATACACAGAGCCATCTGCCGGATCAATGGCCAGCGAACGGCATAAAGTCCGGAAATTCTTTCCATTCCCATTCTCCCCTTCCCCGGAAAGAGGACCAATCTCCTTCAGTTCCTTCTTCGCCAGGTCATATCGGAAAACATAACCGGTAGGCCAGGTAATCCCATAGATCAACCCTCTCTTCGTATCCATGCTCATCGTCAGTATCCCCTCCTGGTGAGGCGCGACAGCCAGGTTGTCGAATTGGCCCGTCTTCATATCATAGGCCAGCAGATGCCCGCCCGGATAGGCTTTATATCCTTCGGGTGGGATCCCCATCTTTTCCATCCCATCTACCATGCTGTAATAGCCCACATGCGTAGCGAAGTACAGCTTGCCCTTCGACTCGACGAACCTGACATGGCTCTTCCCCTGTACGATGGCCTTGAGCCCTTTCTCTCCGCAGGCCTCCGTCAGATCCCCGCAATGATGGATCTTCCCCGTCCGGGGATCGAATGAATACATCTGCCCGCCCGTATCGATCGACTGCGAACTAAGCACATAATAGACCCTGCCATCACTGGCGACAGAAATAGCGTTATACGTATCATGCGCCAGCGCAAACCCCGAGTTATAAGTCTTTGCGATCAGCTTGCGCAAAGCGCCGGTCTGCCCGAATCCCACGGACGTAACCAACATCAATCCTATAAAAATTATTTTTTTCATACTATTTTTTTTACCCACCTATCCCTTCTTAAGCTTATCGGTATTCCCATGAATCTTTTCGATCGCTCTTACAATGTCGTCCATATCCGCTCTCCCGGCCAGCAGCATCGACTGGGCAAACCAAACGGCTTCCTCATTGCACAGCCGGTCATTGAGAGGGCATTGGTTGCGCTCATTGTAGGCGTTGATGTCCAGGTCGGCCGCCGCATACATCTTCTGGTAATTCTTCGATTGAAAGGCATTCGCCAGGTAAGGCATCTTATTCAGCGGCGCATATCCTTCAAAACATGGAATACCCTCCGCATTCAGGGCCTTTAGAAAATCCTTCCTCGGCAAGCCTTTAAAGCCCTCCTTGTCATACCGGAAAGGGAAGAGATGAAAAGCTGCCTTGGTAACATTGTCGTATAGCTTATAAGGGATAATGCCCGGGATAGCGCCGATCTTAGATTTGAGATAGGCAGCATTCGCATTGCGCGTATCCGTCTCTACCCCAAGCCGCTTCAGCTGCGACAGCCCGATAGCCGCCTGGTATTCCGTCAGCCGCAGTTTAGTGCCGGCGATCAGCGTACCCGCCGTCACATTGCCCACCACCGTGCCATAAGGATTGCCGTAGTTGTGGTAAGAATAACATTTGTCCATGAAAGCCTCGTCATCGCTGACGATCGCACCGCCCTCTCCAATGGCCAGGTTCTTGGAATTCTGAAAGCTGAAACAGCCGGCATGCCCGAAACTGCCCACCCGCTTGTGATCGATCTCCGCCATATGCGCCTGGCAGGCATCCTCTATCACAAACAGATCGTGTTTTTTGGCAATCTTCATAATGCTGACCATATCGGCTGGTAATCCCAGAATATGCACCGGCACGATCGCCCGGGTCCGGGACGTGATCTTTGCTTCTATCTTGGCAGGATCGATCTGGAAGGTAGCGGGATCGACATCTACGAATACCGGCATGGCGCCCGTAGCTAACACCGCCGCCACCGTAGCAATAAAGGTATAGGGTGGTACGATCACCTCGTCCCCGCCCCCGATCCCCAGCTGGATCAAAGAAGCAATAAGCGCATTAGTGCCATTGACGACAGAGAGACATCTCTTCGTTCCCACTACTTCCGCCCATTCCTTTTCGAATTGATTGACCAGCGAGGCCCTCGACCAGATCCCACTCCGCAGGTCGTCGATGACAATCTTTTCATCCGTATCCTTGTTCCAGATAGGCCACTCAGGCCACCCCTTCGTCCGGATAGGATTCCCGCCCAGCACGGCAGGCGCGGTGGCGCTGCCGCCGACCACAACAGGCACTCCCCCCATGGCAGAGGGCCCGGCAGCCGAAAGCACAGGAGGCACTAACAAAGCGCCGGCAGCAAAGAGACCAGTGCTCCGGAGAAAAGCCCTGCGGCTCTTATCCGATTGATTCTTATTTAAATTATTTTTCATACTGATTGTTTTAAAAGTTATTTTTTTCGCGCTTTCTCCAACGTAGCCGACAGCTTCACCGGCACGCCCCCTTTTCGCCTGCTTTCATCAGCCGCCTCCATAAAAGCATAGATCTCCATTGTCTCCTCCTCGCTCACAGGCGACACGCCCGTATCGAAGAACCGCACAATCTGCTTTAACAAAGCCTCATACCCCGAATAGGGGCCGACCCTGGCCACCCCTTTCTCGCCGAAGACCGTACCGCCATATTCATGCTGTCCCGTACGGGTACCGCGGAACGTGCCCAGCCGGCCATCATTCCAGGCGCCGACCACCACATCGGTACCCTCCGTATAAAAACGGGTCACTTCGACACACCCTTTCCCCATCACCGTGTACAAAGTCTCGACCCCATGAATTCCATACCAGAAAAAATCCGGATGATGAGGCTCCAGCGGGGCCGGACTGAAAGCGTCCGCTCCCAGTACCTTGCCAACCGTCTTGCCCGCCGCGATATCCTGCATACCGGTCATATACCGCAAGGAAGAGGCGGAAAACACAGGCACTTTATATTTCCTCGCAGCATCGAATATCGCGATCGTATCCTCCAGCGAACCACCCACCGGCTTGTCGATAAACAAGGTTTTACCCGCCTTCATTACCAACAAAGCCTGCTCCAGGTGAGGCCGCCCGTCATTCGTCTCCAGCAAGACCACATCCGCTTTTTCCAACAAAGCCGGAATGGAATCCACGATCTCCACACCATGCTTCTTCACCTCCTCCGTATAGGAAGGTATCCTCTCCGTACTGCTCTGTATATCCCTGCTGCCCCATGGATAAGCAACTACTATTTTATAGTCCTTGTAATCCGGATCGGGATTAACGCCATTCAGCGCCTCCACAAAAGCCGTACTATGCGACGTATCCAGGCCGATAAGCCCCACCCGCTTCCCGGCAACTGCCCCCCGCCGCATAGAAAACGCCTTAGCTCCCAATCCCATCCCCAACCCGGCGACAGAAGCGTACTGCAAAAATTTCCGGCGATTCAAATTATTTTTCATGACCCGATCGATTTATATACTGTTTCAAATAGTTTGCCCAGGTATCGCATTTTGCTGAACTACTGCATACGTCTCCACCCCTTCCAAATTCACCTGCAGGATGGATTGGCCGTCTCTGCCATTCCGCATGGTAACAAGCCTGCTGTTCTCTCCCAGTTCAGGGCTCTTCACCGATAACCGATCAATGGCAAGCCTATGAGCATCGAATGCATACTCCAGATTATTATCCCCAGCCTCCGCATAAAAATCTTTTAAGACCGGCAACCCAGCGTTTTCCTTGATGGTAGGATGAGGTACCGCGACAAGCCCTCTGTTCAGAAAATGAATAGCAGGCCCCTCCTTATAAAAACGTATTCTCACCGCCCATAGCGGATTCCCCGACAGCTGTCTCAGCACAGGCCAGAACCTTCCCTCCGAAACAAGACTCTTCAGCGGATCCCCAGCCGTTGCCGTCCCCACCATCACAAGATTCTTATAACGGCTCTTCCTTAACTCATCCGATAAAGAGGCCTTCCTTTTGAACCCCTTTTCATCATGGGTCCCAAACGGCCCCGCCATCCACACCGTCCCCCCTTTCGAAAGAAAAGACTGCAAGGCCCTGAACTGGCTGTCAGACACGCAAGCCACGCCATCCAGGATCAGCGGCGTAGGCTCATCGCCCAGGGCCTTGCTGTCGGAAAGCTCATCGGAACGCAACAGCCGATAGCCAATATTATTCTTCAACAGGAGCGCCGACCACGCTTTGACCCGATCCCACTGCTCCAGCACATCCGCCCCCCGCCAGCCATTTTCCCGGCAATAGCTGCTGGTTACCAGCCTGACCTCTACCAGGTCCTTACCCCGCGCATTATTCAAATCACTATGATGAAGTTCCCAATGGTTATAGGGGCGCATGATATCTTCCACTTCCAACGCATCCGCCGGATCCTCTTCCAGTCTCCCATACAACGTACTGCTCCAGTTGGCTACCCCCCAGAATCGACCCAGGCACCATCCCAGGTAGCCCCCCTTCTCACAGACCATATAGCTGATCGTGATAGCCGGAGCATTTCCCCTCTTTTCTGCGACATCTTTTTGATACAACGCTTCCGCATCCATGATCATCCAGTTCACCGTCTCTACATTGATCCCCACATTCTCCAACATAAAAAAGTCCAGGTAGGGCGCTAGCTTTTCCAGGTTGAGGGCGATGGAGTTCAATACGATCGGACCTGCATTGGAACAACAGGTCATCAGAGGTATCCCGCCGATAGTGCTTTTGATCATTTTCAGATGATCTGCGACCGAATCCGACTTCATCCGTAGCCAGTCCCTGAAAGCAGGATTCTCATAATTTCCCCATCGCGACCTATCGGACAAGCTGGTATCTCCCCAAAAGGAGACATCGCCAAAAGGAGGGATCTCATGCCCATAGTCTTTTCTCAATCTTTCCCGGCAATACTTGCATCCGCAGGCGGTAAAGCCCGCATAATCGCACATATCGTCTATCTCGATGCCATCGAATGGAACCTCCCGCATAAGCCGTTGCAGATACTTCTTATGCATGTCCAGAAAGCCGGGGTTATTATGGCAAAACACCTCCAATGCGTAATAGTCGGCATACCCCCTGCCCCCATCCCGTATGTCTATCTCGCAGCAATCATTGAAATAATGCCCCTCATATTGCGCGTATTGCGCCGCCGCCGGGTCATGAAACAACAATACATGGTGACGCTGGGTCTTCTGCAATTGCCTCAAACCCTCCTCACCCCTCGGTCTTTCCACATGGTTGCAGGAGTAGTGCTCCATGAATTTTATATCCTGTTTATGCAGCTCCTCGCAAACATTCGCATAATAACCGTGCAGCTGCCCGAAATAATTGGCAAAGTCAAACCGGACATGAAACCCGAAATTGATAGCTGTATCGATATTCGCATTCGCAAAATTTTCTGCCCTCCGTTTTATTCGATCGACGACCTTTTTCTCCGGCCAAAGGATATCCTCCAGGGTCGTCCACCAGCTCGCCGCACGCCGGGGTACAAAAGCCGGACCGCCCGGCGCAAATTTCCCGGCGACGTTCGGCATAAAAAATGCCGCCGGCCTGGCGGATTCCACCGGCATAACCGGAGTCAGCGCATCCAACCCGTCAGCTGCAACCGGAGGAACAAGCTGGTCAGCCGTCCCCGGCGGCTCCCCAGCCCATGCCGGAAGCCTGCGGCTCAACCCCAGGCCCGCGCCCGAAAGAGCCGCCATTCTTATAAACTCCCTCCGGTTGTTCTTTTTCATTATAATACTTTTGTATTCCCACCCTTCTCCATAGAGATGTCGATGGGAGCGTTCTTCTCCCAGGAGCCTGCCGTGAAGTCAGGCACATCGATAGAATTACTGCGGTTCGCCACCGACCAAACACTCAGCGGAGCAACCGAGCTCCACAACGCCGCATCATATACATTCTGGTCCAAAGGCAAGCCATTCCGCAGACAGTCGATCGTCCGCCAGTCCATAATAAAATCCATACCGCCATGATCCCCGATCTTTTTCGCGGACTCCCCGATCTTCTTCACGATCGGCGGCTCATATTTTTCTTCCAACGCCTTGTATTCCTCCGCACTCAGCCACTCATGCCCCGTGGCATAACGGGCCGGCTCCGGATATTTGAGCGCAGCGCCCTTCGTCCCGCTCACCAGCTGGATCCGCGAATAAGGCCGGGGCGAGCTCACATCGAACTGCACCACGATCGTCTTCCCATGGACAGTACGGATCGTCGAGGTATTCATCGTCCCGTTGAAGTTCTTGCCTGCATAAGGTTTATAGAAATCATCAGAAGCAGCCAGCTTCGCAGCCATCGCCCCGGTGACAAAATCATTGGAAGACATCGACACCAGGTAGTCCATCCGGTCACCGCGGTTGATATTCAATAGCTGGCAGAGCGGGCCGAGTCCGTGGGTCGGATAGAGATTGCCCTTTCTTTTAGTCGCCTCTTCCAGTTCCCACATCTGGTAAAAATGCTCTTTGCTGAACATCAGATCCTGCAAATTGTGGATATAAGCCCCCTCGCAATGCACGATCTCGCCGAAGAAACCCTGCCGCGCCATATTGAGCGTCAGCATCTCCGAAAAATCATAACAGCAGTTCTCCGTCATCATACAATGCTTCTTCGTACGCTCCGAAGCCTCCACCAGCTGCCAGCATTCCTCCAGAGACTTGGCCGCCGGCACTTCCACACAGACATGCTTCCCATGGTTCATGGAAAAAACGGCAATGGGTGTATGTAAAGCCCAGGGCGTAAGAATATAGATGAGATCGAGATCGTCCCTTTCACATAATTTCTTCCAGGCCTCCGGGTCGCCGGAATAAAGCACGGGATGATGTCCCACACCCTCCACCAGTTTCTGCGCCAGGTTCACTCTCTCCGCCCGCAGATCGCAAAGCGCCTTGATCTCCACCCCTTCGATCTTGATCAGCCTCTCCACAGCCCCATATCCCCTGTTGCCAACTCCTATCAATCCAATCCGGACCGTCTCCAGTTTCGGAGCGGCATAACCGCTCATATTAAATCGCTGTTTAGGCGGAGTCCGGCCGGCCTGCTCCTTGATCCGGTCCAGTTCCTCCGCATCGCCGGCATACGCCGGAAGGAATTGAGCCGCAAGGCCCAACCCCGTAAGTCCCGTCATTTTCAAAAAATTCCTGCGATTATTTTCCATACTCTTTTTGTTTACCTCATCGTCCAAAAATAGCCTCGCTCAAAAACGCCGGCTGATACCCGTTTTCCTTTGCCCACTCCACCGCGGTCAGGATCCTCTCCCGGAAATCCGGCTGATAGGCTTCATAAAAAGGATAATAATACTGTTCGTGCACCAGCAGGTCTAAATAGGGAGGGATATTCCCGTTTTGTTTATATGCGTCGAGATAAGGACGGATAGTTGGTAAGTCTTTCTTGTCGATAACGATGCTGCTGCGGATGAAGACCATATCAATTGCGTTATCCTTCCAGATCCAACGCTGCTTCATGTGCCGCCGCTGCTGTTTGTTCAGGTAAAAAGACACTGCCGGCAGGTCGTCATCCACATTAAAATAACCCAGCAACCCTTTATAACCTGCGTCCCGAATGGCCCTGGCGCCTTGTTCCGTGAGTTCACCCCAGTGGACCGTCGTAATCGGCCCCATCAGCTCCTTCCCCGCAAAACGGCTGATCTCACCCATCACCAGATCACAATCCTTTTTCACCTGGTCATAACCCGCCTTCCGATAAGGCATGTCCGGAAACTCCTGTAAAGCATGAAAGCTAAGCCGCAGCCAGTCAGCCTGCGCCTGCCACTCGCTCTTAAATTCGTCGCTTAACTGGGAAAGGTTGAATCCATCCGTCTGGTAAAAGAGATTGATATGGATCTTGGTACCATGGGTGTCATGGACCTGCTTTAGGAAAGCCAGGTAGGGATTGTCAAAGATAGACCGGTATTTCCCTGCATTGTTATGGATATCCCGGAGAAACCAGATATTGTCGTCGATTGACAACCGGTATCCACCGGCAAAATTCTTCAACCGGTAAACCGTGACAGCAGCTACCTCTCCCGTCTCTTCATCCCTTGCCTCGATCCGGTTCTCATATTCCTTTAAATATACCACGGCCATAAAGACACTATACTTATAAACAGCAGGCGTCCTGCCGACCCATATTATACTGTCAGCCGGCGCCTTGATCATCACCGTCACTTCAAGCCGGTCAGCCTCCGTAACGCCATCCCGGGCATGCAGCATATCCCCGTCTATCGGACTGATTATTTCCATTGTTGCAGCAATTTAACAGGTTTTGTATCGTAATAAAGCCAGTCTCAAAGTATCCATCTCAAAGCTCCTCTTAAAAATCCGGCCTGAATAATTCTTCAAACGCCTGCACAGCCACATGCGCCCGCTCATGCGTTATCCGGTAATCCAGCACCTTCAAAAGCAACTTCTGCCAGAGACCATACTCTACGTCCCACCTGCCCAACATCGTATTCAGCCGGTAAGGCATATTCTCCGACAGCCAGGCCGCGGAATAAGCATCCTTAAGCCCCCCCGCCTCATCCATCACATCCTGGATAAAACCATGACAGATATACGCAATATCATAATACACGAAATCATTCTTCTTTTTGTCCAGCATCGCCTCATTCCAGCGATCGCAGATCGTCTTCGCCCAGATAAAACGGGTCGCCGTATAATGCAGCAACCTCGCCGAAACCAATAACGAATTGATAAAGACGCTGTCTTTCTTCCCCACCTTTCCCAACGCCGCGATCAGTTTAACCTCCACGTCTTCACTCGCCCTGCGTGCATTTTTGAAATCCCCGATATGCGCCCGCGTATTCGCCAGATAATACGGCGAAAAAGGGTTCGACCAGCTTTCGATAATCGTACCGCCCGGCAAATTGGAAGTATTCTTACCCATGCACTTTGTCAGACAGTCGATCGTAAAGGCCAGCCCGGACAAGGCCTCCTGTATCTCGTCACGGGCAGGCGGGTACATAATACCGCTATAGTCAGATGTGAAAGAACGCTGATCCGGCGCCACTCCCTGCCAGGCCCCAATGCATCCATAAGCCATGAACATCCACGAGGGTCGTACAAAGGGCTCCACCGCATCCGTCCAAACGGAAGTGATAAATCCCAGCGTCCGATGCGCCATTCCAGCTTTCAGACAAAGATCGATATTGTCATAGGTATACCCGGCTTCCGGATAAATATGTCCCCAGCCCGATACAGCCGGCTGAATAAAGAATTCCCTCTTTTCTTTTAATACCGGATCCAGGTAATGATGGATCGCATTGGTATCGGGCGCGTATTCCCAGATTACGGGAATCACCTCTTTGGGAAACTTCGACAGAATATCCGGATAGTAGCTATTCATATCCGTCCAGGCCAACACCGTCTTCCCGTATTTTTTCCATTCCTTCTGAACGAAGTCCAGGTGCTGCAGCCACAACTGCTCGGAATGAATCGAACTGTCCACCTCCTGCGAAATCCGGTTCGTCTCCCAGGTCTCGTCAAACCCCACATGCACAAAAGGGCTGCTGAAAAGCTGCGTATACTGCTTTATCCAGTCCCTCAAAACCTCCTGCACCTTCGGATTCCGGGGATCCAGCTCCTCTCCATATTTCCCGATAGCCAGAGAAGCATACTTCTCCTGCTTGAGCAGATCATGCAGATGACCATAGAACGCCACAAAAGGAATGACATCCATATGTCTTTCCCGGGCATACCCCACGATCTCCCTTATCTGCTCCTTCGTATAGGACGCCTGGTAATTCAGGCTCGCATACCCTTCCATCGCAATGCTCACCTCGTTATAGAAATAATACTGGTTGGTCTTCCACCTCGCCAGAAATTCGATTTGTCTTTTTATTTCATCGACCGTCGGCAGTCCCCCATGCGCAAAATCCATCATGACGCCCCGGTAAGGTAAGGCCGGCTGGTCCTCCAGCTCCAACACCGGTAAGGCCGCCTGGCTGCCCTGCCCGGTAATCAGTTGCCGGAGAGTCTGAACAGCATAGTACAAACCCGCCGATGTATTGGCGTCTATCCGGACTCCCCGGGAACTGATCGAAATAGAATATTTTTCCCGTCCATCATCACTCTTTTCCCCAACCCCGGGCAGGTCCATCCCCGCTCCCTTCACCGTATATTTGAAAGTAGCAGCATCCCGTCCAGCCATCTTCACCACCCTGCCCGTTCTCTCCGCCACCAGCTCTTTTAATTCATTCAGCGCAAACCGCATCGCCGCCGGCGCCTCCGCCGGTATATACAGGGAGAGATCAGCCAACGACAACTGCCCCTCCCCATACGTCACCCTTCGCGGAGCAGGCAACAGCACAGGCCGTTCAGCCCATACCTGGGTCATCACTCCAAGAAAAATAAACGCCGTGAACAACACGCTCCTGAACATAATCCATTTTTCTTTAAATATACCTATTTAATGTCCCACCATAACCGCGTCGCCGCATTATCCGGACCACCCAACAGCCCCACGGCCCTGGTGACCGCATCCCCGTTTACCAATATCTCCGCCTGTAAAAATGGCATCCGCTTGATCGTCGTTCCCACCGGAACATCCGCATTATCGCTATGTAATACAGGATATAACTTCGGCAGATCGGTCCGACGCACCTCCGCCCATCCTTCCATACCATCAGGCCAGAGAGCCAGCCACTTCTGCTGAGCCACTTGCTGCCGCTGCATCGTCGCATCGCTGCTCCACAACACAGGATAGTCATTCACGGCCGATGAATTCATACCGTCGCCAGGCGCCACAGGCGTAGCCGTATTGCTGACATAGGTATCGATAGCCGTCTGATCGGTAACTCCCCACTGCGCCATCGACGTGCGGATTCCCGTCTCATAAAGGTTCTGGGCATTGTCACCCATACTCCATCCGTTCAACGCCCCCTCTGCACGAAGGAAATAGGCTTCGGCGGCATGCATCAGGTCCTGCGGCGTCGTATATACCGCCTTCCAGATCCCGTTGGAATAATTACACCAGCGGGTACCCAGATTGGAAGTATTGGTGGAAGTATTGGCAACGATATTATTCTTTTCGTCATCGCTTAATCCATTCCTCATACCATTGTACAACCCCGTGGCCGTCGCCGGCTGAAAGAAGACAGGCATCCGGGGATCATTATACCCCTTTTGAATAGATGCCATACTGGCACTCATCCGGATATCTTCCCAACCGGCGATAACAGAGAGCCCGTTTTCTTCGTTATAAGTGGCATTCGTTTTTTGCATATACGCATCGGTAGAGATATCCGTCATCACTCCGGCAGTCACCGCAGCCTCAGCCTGGGTCTTGGCCATCGTCGGATTGACATTCGATATCCGCATAGCAAGACGCAGCCGCAACGTATTGGCAAACTTAATCCAGGCAGATACCGGATCGCTCTGTTTTCCATATACCAAATCGAAGGCCCCAAAAGGTTTCTCCCCTTTATGATTGTTTAACACTGTTACCGCAGCAGTAAGTCTGGTAAAGAAGTCATAATAGATCGAGTCCTGTGAGTCATACTGGACATAGCGCTGACCGGAAGCAGCCTGGCTATATGGCACAGGTCCGAAATAGTCCGTGATCCGGTGAAAAGTCCACACCCACCAGACATTGGCAACCGCATTCTCCGCAGAAGCCGCATCGGTACCCGCCATTATCGTTCTCAGTTGAGGCGCCGCAGATACATAAGCCGGATTCCAGGCCGCCGGCAGCCATGTCTGCTGAATGCCATAACGGTCCGTATTAAACCCGGCCGCCTGTCCAAAGAACTGGGAATACATACTGGCAATAGCCCCTTCCCCGATCTCAAAATTATCGGGACTCAGCGTCACCGTTTGCTGAGCGTAAGCAAACATCTGCGGATATTGCGCCGAACTGATCGTAGCTATCGCCGATGGATTCGTATTCATATCCGCGAATTTCTTCGTACAGCTGTTCAGACCAGCACTCAAAGCCAGTACGGATAACCCGGCACAGATATATTTAAAGTTGATTCTCTTATACATTGTCGACATTTTTTTAGAATGAAAGTTTCAGGTTCAGACCAAGACTCCTGGTAGTAGGCAGACTGTAGTTCTCTACACCCTGGAAATTACTGTTGCCATAACTGGCCTCCGGATCGATGTCCAGCTTGCGCTTGCCGATACCGGGAAGATCAAGAATAGAATTACCTCTGTAAAGGAACAAGAGATTCCGGGCAACAAAACTCAACTTTGCCGCTTTAAGAAATGCAGGCAGCCTTTTGAAATCATATCCCAGCGACACCTCACGGATCCTCACATTTGTCGCATCGAACGTAAAGAACTCCGCATTGCTCGAAGCCCCCTGTGATACATTCTTCCAGAACTGCTCCGCCGTGATCCCCGTAGTATTGGCCGATCCGTCAGCCAATACGCCATTCAATACCAGCGACGCATTGTCCCGATATTTTGCCGTGACAGCCGACATCCCATTATAAGCCAGCTCGGCAGCCGTACCAGAAGCTATCACACCCCCAAACTTGCCATCTATCAGTACTCCAAGACTCCAGCCCTTGTAGCTAAAAGTATTCCCGAACCCGATAGTATAGTTGGGATTGAAGTTGCCGACACTTTCATAATCTGTTGTCCAGGTAGGCAGACCATTGGCGCCTACCAGATGCTGGCCCTTCAAAGTCGCCCATCTTGACCCATATAAGTCTCCATAAGAACCACCCTGCGCAACCCTTGGTTCCACCGTACGCACCAGATCGGCAGATCCCAGATACGTATAAGCCAGACCCGGTGCCACCGAAATGACCTTGTTCTTGTTCAGCGCATAATTCAAATTCAGATTCCAGCTGAAATCCCGGGTCTTGACAGGCTGTGCCGTCAGGACGACCTCGATACCGGAGTTTTGGATATTACCCGCATTCAAATACTGATTGGCATAACCCGATGATGCAGCAGTGGCAACCTGTAAGAGCTGATTCTTTGAATTCGTCTTGTAATAGGTCAGGTCGATCCCCAAACGGTCGTTAAAAAACCGCCATTCAGTACCCGTCTCAAAAGCCGTCGTCAGCTCAGGCTTCAGACCCGGTATCGACTTGGAAGTCTGACTGGAAATATATCCGCCAAATCCACCAGGGATAAACTTATACGTTTGTGCCAGCAGATAGGGATCGGGATCATTACCAACCCGCGTCAGCGATCCACGCACCCTGCCAAGGCTAACCCACGAAGGCATTTTCAACATGTCCGACAGAATAACCGATAGTCCAATCGATGGATAGAAATAAGAATAAGGCTCCGGGATCGTGCTCGACCAGTCATTTCTCGCCGTAACATCCAGGTACAAATAATCCTTAAAGGAGAACTGCGCAGTCCCATACACCGATTGCAGTTCCCTCTTCACCGTGCTGACCGTTTCTTTCAACGTGGTAGCATAGGTAAGATCATATTTGTTGTTGTAGGCCAACCCGTCTGCCGCAGTGATCCGATGCCTGGAGCTCCGATCCAGCAAAGAGCTTCCGATATTGTATGTCACCTTCAGATCATGGGTGATATTGTTATTCCCGTTCAGCAGTACGTCAAAGTTTCGTTCCGAGACATAATTATTCTCTTCGGAATAATAACCGCCCGCCTGACGGGCATAGTTCACCGTATTGTTGGCGTATTCCTGCGTATTGAATTCGGTATAACTGTCGCTGCTCACCCGACCCTGGATATTCAGCCAATCGGTCAGCTTATACTTCAAAGACAACAGCCCGATGAGCCGGCTCCTGTTCTCGTCATGATGCGTATTATTTACCGTCCAGTAAGGATTCATGATTACCGGATCGGATTTCGAAGACCAAAAGACCGGTGTTTCCACACCAGTTACGTCCACCGTCTTATAGGTTTTCAGGTCATTTTGGTTGACACTCGTAGGAATGCTGTAGACATTGGCGGCAAGCAAACCATCACTGCCAATCCCCGGTTTGTTATAGATGTCCTGCACGATATAGGTGATCTTCGCATCGGCAGAAAGCCTGTCCGTAAGGTTAACATCCATGCGACCATTAAAGGTATTCCGCATCAGGCGGTTACCCGGCGCAATCCCGGTCGCATTGTTATTCGCATACGAAAGATAAGTATTCACCTTATCCGATCCGGCCGTCAGACCTACCGCATTGTTGGTAGATACAGCCGTGCGGTAAAAGTCTTTTACATTGTCCTTCGAATAGGTCTGCAGATTGACGGTCTGACCCCTCCAGTCCGTTACCGACTGCCCCGTCGCCTTGGCTCCCCAGCTCGAAAGAGCAGTTGTCCCATATACACCGCCGACACCCTGACTATATTGATCCTGCATTTTTGGAATACTGAACGCGCTTTCGGCAGAAACTCCGGAATTCAATCCTACACTTAGCTTACCCGCCTTACCCTTCTTTGTCGTAATGATCACCACCCCGTTGGCAGCCCGGCTGCCATATAAAGCGGCGCCCGCAGCCCCCTTTAGGACCGATATCGTTTCTATATCGTCCGGGTTGATATTTGATAACCCGTCACTTCCACTCTGACCGGCATTGGCAGAACCAGCCTCGTCCTTTACCTCGCCCGAAATAGTCTGATTATCGATAGCAACCCCATCCACCACGATCAGGGCATTATTCGTACCCTGGATCGAACGGTTACCCCTGAGCAGGATACGGGTAGCGCCCCCCGGTCCATTGGAGGAAGGCGTGATAGTCAACCCAGCCACTTTCCCGGATAAAGTATTGGCAAAACTCGCATCCCTGACCTCGTTGATCTGGTCGCCGCCAATACGCTGCGCCGCATAGGTGAGGGACTTGGTCGTACGTTGGATGCCCAGCGCCGTTACGATCACTTCTCCCATGCCCTTCTGGTCCACCGCCAGCGAAATGACAAGATCGGAAGAATTAGCATCCACCGCCTGCTCCATCGTAGCATAGCCAATAGAAGAGATCACCAGGGTAGCTTTGCCGGAAGGAAGGGGCAAAGTAAAATAACCTTCCTCGTTAGTGGTAGTCCCACCCGTTTTACCTTTTATGGTTACAGAAACACCGGCTACGGGCTTACCCGTTTTTTGATCTATGATCCTCCCCCGTATGGGACCCGGGGGGGCAGCTATCAGCCGCCCGCAAACAGCCAAAAGAAAGGTTACCGAAAGGCATGCTGCCAACAATTTTGCGCGCATAAGTTGTTAAGTTTTGGTTTTAAAATGCAGTTTTTATTCATACAGGCAAACCTCTCCCTGGCTTGGACCGGCATGCGGAAGCCATGCCGGCGTCACCCGGTTTCATTCGTGAACCTAATTAAATGATGAGGATAATATTCTTAGGATAAATTAATGGTGCAATCCGCCATTTCTTTTCTATTGACTAAAATTAAAAAGTCTACAGAGAAAAAAAATTCAATAATCCATTCAATGTGTATACTTTTTTAACATTGGCCCGGGAAAGCCAATCCGGCCTCCAAATGGCCTGCTCCTGTATTGTTATTTTAATATGAGGAATATTCTCGCCGAGGTCGGCTACAATCCGCTGGTATCCTACGACCAGTTCAATAAATTCTTCGACCGGTTTAGCAAAGACCCGGAAACCAAAGAATTATTCGAAAAAATGAGCAATTAAAAATCAAGCCTGCTTCCGTACATACTTCGTCAGAATAACAATTACCTGCCCCTCTATCTTACCCTCTATCTGTTCTGTATTATCAGGGACCAGCCGGATATTTTTCACCACGGTCCCCATTTTTGCACTAAAAGCAGCTCCCTTTACATCCAAAGACTTTATCAACGACACGGTATCGCCGTTTTGTAACACATTACCGTTACTATCCTTATGAAGCTCGACAGTGGCATCATTGTCGTGATCGCCGGTAGCCTTGGCCCAGGACAAAACTTCCTCATCGAGGTATAGCATGTCCAGGTTCTCCATCGCCCAGCTTTCCTGCTTCAACCGGTTCAGCATCCGCCAGGATACCACCTGTATGGCAGTCACTTCGCTCCACATCGCCGTAATAAGACATTTCCAGTGATTACTGTCCAGTTCCTCTTTCTTGTCGATTTGCGCCTGGCACTTATCGCAAATGTAAATCCGGTTGTCCAGGGTACGCCCCGGCTCCGGAAGCACCTCATAAACTTTCAACGGCTCCCCGGATTGACATAATTCACACTTATTCTGACTTCTTTTCGATAGTTGGTCGTCTGCCTTCATAATTCGCCTTATAAAAAATGTGGGCGAAGATACGATTTTGCCCTATCATTCCGATCAGAGGACGCGAAAGCGGCTGATCGTAGAAGGGCCAGCCAATGTAGGCGGTCACTCCGATCTTAAACTCTGCACCGGATTCGTCAGCGCAGCCCTAACCGTCTGAACACCGATGGTCAGCAGGGCGATCAGCAGCGTCAGCACCCCGGCCAGCGGGAAGATCCACCAGTCTACAGCAACCCTGTAAGTAAAATTATTCAGCCATTGATGCAGGAAATACCAGGCGAGCGGCGTGGCGATCACAAAAGCCAGTAGCACCAATAGCAGGAAATCCTTGGCCAGCAGCCCGGTGATCGATGCAATAGACGCCCCCAACACCTTCCGCACCCCGATCTCCTTGCGACGCTGCTCCATGACCAGGAATACGATGGCGAATAACCCGAGACAGGATAGAAGGATAGCAATGAAAGCGGCAGAAAAGAAAGTAGTCGCCAGCCGCTGCTCTTTCTCATACCAGCGCTGGGTATTATCGGTAAGATAAGAAGGGCTGATGGTATTATCCGGCTCGATCTCCTTATAAGCCGACTTGATAAGGTTCATCGTCCGCAAAGGATTGGTGGTCTGAACTTTTACAAGGATATAGTCCAGCGAGCCTCTGCTTTCCATCTGCAGCGTAAGAGGAGCGATTGCCTCATTCATGGAATAAAGATGGAAATCCGGTATGATGCCTACAACCCTCCACCTGGGAGCAGCCGTATCATGATAAAGAGAGAGCCCCGCCTCTTTAATCCCCAACTGAGCAGCCACATTGGCCGTGACGATCACATTGGTAATACCGCCCGCCGTATCGGCGACATAGTCCCGGCTGAAATCACGTCCAGACACCGGTTTCATACTCAGCACCTTTAGAAAATCATAGTCGACCGCCAACAGACCCGTCTGGATATGCTTCCCTTCATAGTCGAAGCCCATCGCACTCCTGCTTTGGCTCTTGTCTTCCCCGATCCCGATATTGGCAGAACTCCCGGTGATACCGATGAACTGCGGCTGAGAAGCCAGCTTCACCCTAAGCTGTGCGATATAATCATGCACTTTTTCGGGCCTTTTTACCGGGATGCTAATGACAGACTCCTGTTCAAAACCCAATGACGCCGTCCGGAGATGCTGAAACTGCCGGTAGATAACCAAGGTGCCGCAGATCAGGGCACTGGCCGTCACGAACTGGAAAGTGATCAGCCCGTTGCGAAGCAGGGCCGACCGCCGGACAGACACCTTCCCTTTCAGCACTTCCACCACATTGAACCTGGCCACCAGCCAGGCAGGGTAACCACCCGCCAGAAAAGAGACCAGCATCATGGCCCCCAATGTCGTCAATATCACCGACGGCTGCAGCAAGGTGCCCAGTTTTAGCTTCTCGGTAAACAGGTCATTGAATGGCTTCAATACCAGGGACGCAGCCACCAGCGCAACCAACACGGCAATGGCATATAAAAGAAGGCTCTCGACCCACATCTGTAAAAAGATCTGCCCCTTTCCCGCCCCGATCGTCTTGCGGATCCCCACTTCCTTCGCACGGGTAAGAGAACGCGCCACATTCAGGTTGATAAAATTGAAGCACGCGATGACCATCACTACCACTGCAATGAGGATCAGCGTATATAAATAGGTTTTATTGACGGCATTCCGTACGCCCAGCTCTTCATCGAAATGCAGGGTTGGAAAAGCTGCCAGCTTCAAGGCGAACATATCGCCATTCTTGTCCTTATGGTAACCCTCTTTCTTCAGCTCCGCCTCATCGACCAACCGGTATTTTTTCACCACCTGCCGCATAGCTGCTTCCGCCTGCTGTTGGGTAACCCCACGATCCAACTGGACATATACAGGGTGATTCTGCTGGTTCCAGTTATTCCTGGCTTCCGGATAATCATGAATCGTCTCGATCCGGGCAAGAACGGCATATCGGAGAGAAGAGTTCTCAGGAGCATCCTGGATGACCGCCGAGACCATCAGGGCCTTCCATTCACCGGCAACTTTAACCTTCACCGGCTTGCCGACAGGATCCACCTTACCAAAAAGCGCAGTGGCCGTAGTCTGATTGATGACCACCTCATTGAGATTGCCGAGAGGACTGCTGGTATTTCCCGCCACAATGGGGAAGGTGAACATGCTGAAAAAATCATTGTCGACGAGACTGATCCGGCTGGGCACCTCCTTGTCCCCATAACTGATCCCATTACCTGCATTCAGGATAGCCGTCGCCTTGACAAGGCCCGGCACTTCCGCCTTCAGGGTTGGCGCCATCGGATATCCCATACTCTCGCCCTTCTCATCCCCCTTGGCCGCATGGCTTACATTATACACCATAAAAAGACGGCTTCCATTCTTTTGAAAGCCGTCGTAAGAAAATTCGTAAAATACCAGCAGGAACAACAGAATACTACAGGTAAACGCGACAGCCAGCCCTATCACATTGATAGAGGCATTCAGCTTGTGCTTTAACAGGTTACGCAGGGCAGTAAGGAAATAGCTATAGATCATTCGTGGAAGCTTTAAGGCCCCATATAGATCACAAAAAATGCCATTTTCTCAAACAATTGAATACCAACGGCCTACGAACCCCAAAACCTTCAAACTGTCTGTTTATGATACAGTGCCTGCCCATTTCTGATCAAGCTCGCTAAGAGGCAAGCTCCCTAAGAAGCAAACCACTTAAAGAGCTGTAAACGTAAAGCTGTGAATGATCACCTCAACATTCAAACCATCTGACGGTGCTAAGCCGTCAAACAGCCACAAGTTCATATGAACAGGCATGGCCAATGTACTAATGGAAGTTCCGGGACTGGTAAATGTTGCTGTTTGGAACTGGTTAGTATCCCCATTCTGGAAGCCATACAGGCTTTGCAGCTTAACACTGGTACTCGTTCTTTTAAACCGGTGAGTAGTGTAAGTACCGTTAGGGGTAGTAAAGGATGCGGTGTAAACGCCCGGACTTGCCGTAACACCAGTCGCCGGCCAGATGGTATAATTCAGGTTGGGCCATGCAGCATTTCCCCAGCGGGCAATTTCAATATCCATCTCATCATGCCCGTCATTTCCCGAATAGTTGTACAGGCCTAATACAATGTTCTTGTCAAAAGAGCCTAAAGTACCCTCAACCTGCCACTGATAAGTACCATAACCCAGGCTTTGCGTTGTATATACCTCGGCACATTCCCAATGACCGGTTGTTGCGTTATAGGCCGCCTTTAAATGCAGGTAACCGCTTGCATCCACCCAGGCGTATGAGGCATTCCAGTAATTCGGCCCCGGAGAGACCTGCCCTGAAGGAGCGCTGATATCCCAGGTATATCCGCTGAAGGATAATGTTGTAACAGCTCTTGGGGAGGTAGTAACACTAGTCGTTGACGTCTTTACCGGAGCGCTTTCTTTTTTACAGGCAGTTATCATAGCTGCTGCCAGTAGTACATAACAGATTCTTTTCATGGTTTCAAATGTTTAATAGTTAAGATTAATGGTTAAGAAATTATTGGTTTTTTCTTATAGTACTATCTATAGCATTTAGCAAAGACCCATTCCCCGTCGCATCCTGCAGCAACTGCCAGATCATTACTCCCCCGGCCTTCTGCAAAGCAAGAGTCGTCTTGGCCGTAATCGTGGCAGCCCCATTATAATACACGATCCCTCCTCCCGCTACCGTCAGCCGATCGCTATCCTTCGCAGCCGGATACTGTAACACGATATCCCCGTAAGACATACTCTCCGGCGCATTGGTACCGAAACCATACCCATAAAAAGGCAGCCCCAGCCCCACCTTGGCCACCGCCAATCCACGGGTACCCGTCCAGTACGTCAGATCACCCACCGCCATCGAATACGGCGCATGCGGTCCCGGCCTGGCAGGATTCCACGGCCCCGTCTTGTCGTAAGACATGATATTCACAAAATCAAACTGCGCCAAAGCCGTATTCGTATACCTATCGGCATACGCCGAGGCAATAGCAGCCGTGATCAGCTTCTTCTTCGCACGTAGAGCGGTCGCCAGATTCCGGACAAAACTCTCATAATCACCCGTAATAAAATCCCCTTCCAGGTCTACATCGATCCCTTCACAGCCATATTGCTCCGTCAACGCCACCAGCGCCTGAATAAGAGCTGCCTGATGACTCCCGCCTACCAGGGTCTTCAAATAACCGGGAGGGTTTCCCCCGCCAATGGACAACAGCACGGATACCCCCTTGGCATGCGCCAGCCCCGTCAGCACACGCACCCCTTCATCCACCGCAAAGACACCCGTCGAGTCCGGGTTCAGGAAGGCGATATTCAGATGGGTGATCTTTCCAAAGTCCGGCATCGCCCCCGAAAGATCCACCCCACGCGGCACATATCCCACCACCCGGAAACTTCCCTTCACCGGGTCCGTCCCCGTATTCGCCTTCGTGTCATTTTTACTGCACCCGCCGATCAACAGCAGCCAAAAAAAGATCGCCGTTACAAAAGTCTTCTGTTGCATGCTCATGAATATTTATTTAATAATTTCCCCCGGGGGGCTTCTATTTATCCCACCATACCGGCTTCAGCCAGTTATCCGTACCCCCAAGATTCTGCAACGCCGCATTATAATTCGTAGCATTGTCATACGCCTCGGAAGCAGGATAAAAAAGACGGCGGGGTAACACCCCATTCGTTTCAGATTCCAGCCCCACATCCGTAATAGCCCCCAAAACAGGATAGCCCGTCCGGCGATAATTCGCATACGCCTCATACCCATTCGGGAAGAGCGCTACCCATTTCTGCTCATTGATCTCCTGGATCTCCTTACCCGCATCCAAAGGATGAGCCGCCAGATAATTCGCCTTATCCGAAGCGCTGATCGCCACCATCCCCGGATACATGCTCAGCTGATCGATAGCCGCCGAAACCCCGTTCTGATAATATTGACCGGCATTGCTCGCCCATCCCCGGTAAGCCGCTTCCGCCAATAACAGCTGCACCTCGGCATACCCCATGTGCAGGAAAGAAGACTGCAAAGCCATAAACGAACGGTTGATCGTGGCGAATTTATTCGCCTGCGGTATATCCGTCCCATCGGCCGCAATAAAATCCCCCCAGTTATCCCACCAATACAGACCCGGACTAATAGCGATATAATTCGTCAGGCTCGTAATATCCTTTCCATTGGCATCCTGGTTGACAAAATAACAAGGCAGCCTCGGATCGCTGTTCTGCTTCAGGTAATTGATAAACGTAGTCGTCCCTGCCGAATAAAGATAGGTATCCGACTCCTGTAATGCCTGCGCATACCCGTTCCCCCTTAGATCCGGATAGGCATAAGCCTCATGGATCATCTTGAAATTATCGTCGGCGCTCTCCATCAACCCACCCGCAATGGCCGCCCTGGCCTGCATTGCGGCCGTCGTCAGGTCCACCTTGGTAAGCCGCATAGCCAGCCGCAGCCGAAGGGAATTAGCCAGCTTCTTCCAACGGTCTATATTGCCGTTGTACACGATATCATTGTCGATAGCATCTTTAGTCGCATCAAACTGCTTCACGGCCCCATCCAGCTCACTGAAGAAATCGGTATAGATAGACTGCTGACTGTCATACCTGGCCGTATAAATCGACTCATAATAACCCAGCCCCGCCTGCGAATACGGGATATCCCCATACAGATCGGTCAACAAAGAAAAAATATACACTTTCAGGATCCTGGCCGCAGCGATATAATTCACCAGCGAAGAATCCGCCTTATTACGCTGGATCAGATCGACCAGCTGCTTGATAGACTGCCCGTAGAAAGTCGTCCAGACCGCATCCGGATACGTGGTCCGGATATACTTACTCCCCGCACGCATCCCCCAGGGACCGCTCATATATTGAACAAAAGGCTGAAGCACATAAAAATTGGCATAAACCACGGCACGGCCGCCATCCAGGTAATACGCCGCCCCGGTAAGCTGCTGCCCCGGCGCAATGGAAGACCCCTTCGTCGGATCCGTATTAAGACTGTCGAAATTTTTAGTACAACTGCTGGCCAGTACAATCATCACTAATAATACAATAGGTAGAACCCTTTTTTGAACCTGTATCATTGTAGTATTATTTAGAATTTTAAATATAAATTGATACCATACGACCTCCGGGTGGGCAACGACCCATACTCAAAACCCTGCCCATTGCTATTGTTATAGCTCGACTCCGGATCGATATTCGGCACATGCTTGCTGAGAATAAAAGGATTCCTCGCCACCAGCGAGATCGTACACTCCTTCAAGGGAGTATTCTTAATCGTAGACGCCGGCAAAGAATAGTCCAGGTTGATCTGCCTCACCTTGATATAGCTTGCATCATAAATGAAGGCCGCCGGAATATTGCCCGCTACCCGCTGCCAATAGGTCTGCGGATTGACGTATGCATTTACCTTACCCCCATTCGCATTCACCCCCGAGATCGGAAGCCCGTCCGTAGCCACCCAATTGGCCGCAGTGGCGCCAGCCGCTACCCGTTGCTTCTCGGAACTCACCCATCCTTCGCGCCCCTTCAGCGTACCCTTCTGCCGGCCATTGGAATAGGCCAGCAGGTTCGTCATCGAATAGATATTTCCCCCCTGCTTGAAGTCCAGCAAAAAAGAAAACGAAATATTTTTATAAGAGAACCGGTTATTGATCCCACCCGTCCAGTCATATTGGCTATTTCCCAATTTTTTATCCGTAGGATCATACTGTGGCAGATTATTGGCATCCAGGATCAGGTTACCCGCGCTGTCCTTTAAGAAATCATGCCCGACAATGATCCCATACCGCTCTCCCTCTTTGGCGACAATGGAGGCATTGGCCCATCTGGCAGACGCCAGCGTATAATAGCTGGAGACCAACGGGCTCAGCTTGATGATCTTATTCCGGTTCCGGGCGAAATTCAGGTTGATCTCCCAGTTGAACGTACTGGAAACAATCGGCTTCAGCCCCAGCGTAATTTCAATACCCTTATTCTCTATATTGCCGGAATTGATGATTGCCGTGGTATAACCGCTGGTAGTGGAGATAGGCGCATCCAGGATCTGGTTCTTCGTATTGGTCTTATACCAGGTGAGGTCCAGGTTGATCCGGTTGTCGAAAAATGCCAGGTTGGTACCGAACTCGTAGGCATTGCTGATGCTGGGCTTCAGCTTCAGATAAGGCACTTCGGTCACCGCAACGCCGCCAATAGCATAGCCCCCAATGGTAGGTATATTGATATCCGAGCCATAGGTCAGCTTCAGCTCATAGGGAGAAATAGCATCCGTTCCCGTCTGTGCAAACGAGCCCCGTAACTTACCGTATGACAGGATCTTATTCTTGGGGATCAGCTCGGAAAAAATAAAGCTGGAAGAAACGGAAGGATAAAAGAAAGAATTATTCCCCTGCGCCAGCGTGGAAGACCAGTCATTACGCGCCGTCAGATCCAGATAAAGATAGTTCTGATAGGCCAGATTCAAAGCCCCATAGACGGAGTTGATCCGCTTCCGGTTGATCGCTTCATTACTCAGCACCGTCTGGAAATTGCTGATGCTCTCCACTCCCGGTATGCTGATATCACGCCCGGTAGTATTCATGATATTCCCGCGGTAATCCATCCGGTTAGCGCCGGCATTCGCGCCGATCCAGAATTTATGCACCTGCTTGCCAAAATTCAGCAGCAGCTCCGTATTCGTCTCCCGGATAGTCCGGTCCATCAATGTCAACTGCCCCGTCTGATTGAACGGAGTAGAATAATTCATGAACTCCCGGAAATGAAACCCGGAATAATCCGTACCCGACCTCGCCTGGATCGACAACGTCGGCAGGATCTTATACTTCAGCGTAATGAACCCGTTCAGCTGATCCTTCGTACTCGTATTAGGCTGCTCGTTGATAGCCCAATAAGGATTTACCTGGTATTCATTATTATTCCAGTTGATATAATCGCCCGTCACCGGGTCCTTATATTTCTTCAGCCAGTTCATATCGATATTGGGAGCGACACCCGACAACACATACCCGACATTATTCGGATTATCCGATAAAGCCGGCCGGTTATCGACCTTCTCATTCAGATAAGCAATCTTCGCATCGATACTGAATTTATTGGAAAGCTGCGACGTGCCCCGGATGGAAGCATTATTCCTTTTCAAGCCGCTCATCGGCACCACATCATTATTGTATAAATTGGTATAGGTGAACCGCAGCTGGTTCTTCTCATCTCCCGTCGACACCCCGATGGAATTCGTCAGCGTCACCCCCGTCCGGAAGAAATGCGAAATAGAATTGTGCGCATTGACATAAGGCTCCTTCGTTCCGTTAAAGATGTATGACATGCTGTCCGCATTGAACTTGGGCCCCCAGCTGCTCTGTGCATCCCCAATCGCCGTAGCGACATCCATCGGCAGCAAATTGCTGTTGCCGGCGCCATACTGCTCCTGGTAATCGTAGCTGTTCTGGATCCGGTCGAACACCGCATTGGAAGTATAATCCACCACCGTTCCTTTCTTGCTGCCCTTCTTGGTCGTGATCAGGATCACCCCATTGGCAGCCCGGCTGCCATACAAAGCGGCCGCAGCGCCCCCCTTCAGGACCGAAATCGTTTCGATCTCATCCGGATTGATGATGCTGCTCCCATCCCCCAGATCATAGCCGCCATAAGTATCCGCCTGCCCGGGCGTAGTGTTGTCGATAGGGATACCGTCGATGACGTAGAGAGGCTGACTATCCCCGCCGATCGTCTTAACTCCCCGGAGAGTCACTTTGGTACTGCCTCCTACCCCGCTGTTCGTAGTATTCACCTCCAGTCCGGCCACCCTTCCGCTCAGCCCTTCCACCGGGTTATTCTCCCGGACCTTGGTCAGGTCCTCCCCCTTTACTTCGGAATAGGCATATCCCAGTGATCGCTGCTGCCGGGTAATGCCCAGCGCCGTCACCACCACGCTATCCAGCTGCCGCTGTACCAGCTGCAATTTGAAATTCAGGGCAGCAGAAGGTGTTTTCACTTCCCTCTCCATCGTGCCATATCCAATCATGGATACCACCAGCGTAAGCACAGCGCCATTCCGGCCAACAGGTAGACGGAAAGACCCGTTCTTCTCCGTGATAGCGAACAGATCGGTGCCTTTGAGCCGGACAGTAGCCCCCTGTAAAGGCAGCCCGTTATTATCCGTGATAAGACCATGAAGCTCCAACGTAGAATCCGCAACCGTCAGCATCGTGGTCAGCGAGGGCCTTGGTTTAATGATAATAAATTTCTTCTCGATGACATAGGTAAGTGGCTGTCCTTTAAAGCAATTCTCCAATACCTTTTCCAGTGGGACATTCTTTACCTCCAGGCTGACGCTGGTGGTATACTGCAATAATTCCCGGGTGTAGACAAAGCTGTAACCCGTTTGTTTTTTTACCTCCCCGAACACCTTCTCCAGCGGAGCGTCCTTAACGGACAATGTGATATTCTGTGAATACCCGCTGGCACTGACCTGCAGACAGGCGGTCAGTAATAATACGGCGGTTATCTTCATAACCTGTAAGATTTTACTTCCGGCATAACGAATTCGATTGGCCTCTGCGGGTCCGCCAGAGGTAGTTTTGGTGTGCAACCGTCGCTCCAATAGCGCGGGGTTGCAATGAGCCTTAAAATGCATACATTTACAGTGTTTGGGTTAAACAATTAAGCAGTCCGAGACGATTGTTCTAGCTGGGTTAATCCGAACTTCCGCCGCTCTGAATCTCACCTCAGAGCGGTTTTTTTTCAGCCAACCACTATTTTGTAACGGTTATCTTCTTCCCATCGATCTTAAAATGCACCTGGTCGGTCAACTCCAGCAGCTTCAGCAGCTCCGATACAGGTACATCCCTTGGCACATCTGCAATAAAATGCTGGGAAACCTTCGTATCATATACAACAGACACATCATACCACCTGGCCATCTGTCGCATAATGGATTCGATCGTAGCATCGTTAAATTTAAAAGCGCCGTTTTTCCACGCCATCACCTCCTCGATATCCGGGTCATCGATTACTCTTATCGACGCCGGGTTCCCTTTCATCGCCTCGCCCCCGTTTTTCATCCCCCCCCCGCTCCCGGTCAATATAGCCTGCTGTCCAGGCCGCAGCACGCGGCTATCAGCCCCCCTCGTTACTTTCACGCTTCCCTCCAGCAGGGTGGTCTTCAACGCCTCCTCATCATCATACGTATTGATATTGAAATGAGTTCCCAGGACCTTCACCTCCATCCCGTTTGCATTTACAATAAAAGGTATCTTTTCATGTCCCCCTTTAGGGGCCAGGGGTTCATGCCCCCCTTCAGGGATTAGGGACGCTACCTCGAAATAAGCTTCGCCCGTGATAGCAACTTTTCTTTCCGCGCCTGTGAAAGCAGACGGATAGGTAATGGAAGAGGCCGCGTTGAGCCAGACCCTGGAGCCATCGGGCAGGACCAATTGATATTGATTGCCCCTGCCCGTCGTCAGGGTATTGTACAGGATCTCAGTGGGTTTTTCTTGTAATTCGTTATAGACCAGCTGTCCCGTAGTGTTGATAATCGTCGTATTGCCCTGTTGGCTGATCGCGCCCCGGGCAGTGCTGTCGAGAACGATCTGCCTTCCGCCTGCCAACGTCAATACGGCCGCATTCTTCCCCGGAGCTACATCGTTTTTGAAGCGTTGCTCCTGCGTTAAGGCAATTTGTTTTTGCCCCCCATTATGAAATACCCAATAGCTGCCGATCCCCAGCAAGACTATGATCACCGCCGCCGCAGCCCACCAACGCCGTCCCCTCTCTTCCATCGGAACACGCTCCCCCGCATACGCCTGCAGCCGCTCCCAAACCCGTTCTTCATGCAACAGCCCCAGTTTCTCCAGGGACAGCGCTACCCGGTCCGGATCATTGAGCTCAGCGAATAATTCCCGGTTAGCAGCAGAAGCAGCCAACCAGGCATCGAGCACAATTTGTTCGTCCGCGGTGATCTGCCCGCGTAAATAATTTAATAGTATTGCTTTGATAGGTTCCATCGTATAACAGGAAGACAGTCGAACTGCCCTTTCATCCAAAGAAAAGATCAACGAATTTTTAATTTTTTTTCGACAGGCCGGCATTCGCCCCGCCAGTCAGCATTCGTCTGCCTGCTCCGGTCAGCGCGCATGTTCCAGCAGGCAGCCGAACAAAAAGATGGCCTGGATTCGGTTTTTTCGTAATAACCCGATCTTAATCAACTGGATAGCCCGCGCTTTTTGCGTACGGACCGTTTGGACATTGATGGATAATTGAGCAGCGATCTGGTCGGTCGTCTGATTATGAATAAAGAGTAGTTTGAAGATCTGGCCGCAACGATCCGGCAGATTTTCGATTTCCTGGTAGATCTCATGGAGGAGTTCGACACGCAGGATCTCATGTTCCAGCGCCTCGTCCGGCCCGGATTCATTATTGGATAAATAGAAAAGCTGTTCGTGGTGGGTCCGGTGAAGCCGTTGGCTTTTCGTATAGTTCAGGCTTGCATTCCGGACGATCCGGTATAAAAAGGCTTTCAGATTCTCCAGGGTCTGGAACTCCCGCCGCCGCCCCCAGGCCTTCTCAAAAGATTCGGCAACGATGTCCTCGGAAGCGTCCAGCTGACCGGTGATGCTCTCGGAATACAGACAGAGCGGTTTAAAGTATTTTTGAAATACTTGCTTTTCTGCAGGGGTCTCCCGTCGTTGAAAGCCGGCGAGTAAAGAGATATCGTCGATATAGGGACTTGTCATTCGTTCTGGTAAGACAAACCTACAAAAAAGCCGCCGGAATAATCTTCTTATTCCTCCATACCGGCAAAGACTGATCAGCAAACTCCTTTTCCATGAGCTTGTTTGACAAACTGCTGAAAGTATGGGGCATCCGCAATCCTATCATGCTCCGCGATGCGGAATTCGGCCCGCCGGCCCGCCCGGTTAGTTAACCTTCTGCTTCAACAGCTTAGATTCATATTTCTTTGTAGGCCGCAAGCCTGCCATCTGCTCCACCGCCTTTTGCCAGTCCTGCCCGAACGCGATCGGTAATACATTTCCGGAGGGGCTGATCAGGAACTTACCGGGATAACCAGTCACCTCATACATCTTCTCTACGTTATTATCCGACATGACCACAGGTATCTGGTAATGCCTGGAGTCAAGATATTGCACTACCGGTTCCGGTCTGTCGCGACAGGCAATCGAAAGAAAAGCAAGGTCTTTCCTGTCTTTGATCTTTTTGACAAAGGCATCGATCCCGTCCATTTCTTCCCGGCAGGGACCACACCAGGTACCCCAGAAATCGATCAGCAGCCATTTACCGCGATAGTCTTCCAGTCTGTGGACGGTCTTGCCGTCAGGACTGCGGAGCGAGAAACCCGGCGCCGTCTTCCATGATTTGACCACCATATTGTTGAAAAATTCATAGAAATCCAGGTGTGTATAATTTTGAGCAAACGCCTGCTGCAATTCCCCCAGGATCGTTGGGTCCGTATTGAGTTGCTGCGACAACATTCTCATGCCCTCTTTGGAATTACCCTGTTTGATAAGTCTCTCGGCAAACTCGACGCGATAGCTCTCTTTTGAATCCAGGAAAGCACGATCATAAAAGCTTGCATATGCCTTTTCTTTTTGAATTTGCGGAGAGTAATAGGCAGCTTTGGCCAGGTAATTGGCAGATGCCATTGTATCGGTGGACTGGACCGCATCGCTTTTTAGCTTATAGGCGTATGCCAGCATATTTTGATCGGCATAGCGATCGGCATCCGTGCTGTCGCCCAGGCTTTGCTCCATAGCCCCGATCTCCTTATCCAGCAGGCCCGCAGCCTCCCGGGTCTTGCCGGATGCTACCAGCTGCTTTTATAGCAGCAACGCATAACGGTAATGATTGCCATATTTTTTGCTGCCATTCATTTTGTCCAGCTCGCCGGCGATCTGCAACACAGAATCCATATTGGAGGCATGCTTTTTAGCTTCAACCCATAGATACAGCGGATAGACCTCGTCCCGCATCGTCGTATCATTGTCGTTCGCCAGTTTTTCCAGCAGCTTTTTTGAAATGATCCTGCTATTCAACGCCTGCCTGGTATATTTCGCGATCTCTTCTTCAGGGGCACCATTTTTTCTCCAGGCAGCCTGGAGCTCTTCGATCGGTCCCTCAGCCTGGGACATGAACTCCTGTGCAAAAAACTGCTGGATCCAGTCGTGAAAGGTGCGTTTCTGTTTACTGAAATACCGGAGGGTCTGGTAGGCGCTGTCAACACTAATATTCTTTACAGTCTGGGCCTTATTGAACAGGTGAATTGGATAAGGTGCCAGTATAGAATCATCCGTCTGTAACAGGACCGCATCATACCGCTCGAATCCGACCTGCATATTACATCCCATCAGCAGGTCCAGCTTGATCAGCTTATAAAAGTTCAAATTGCCATACAACGGATCGTAATGTTTAAAATAGCCTGCCACTTTCGCGGAATCATAGGTCGGCCCTTCGAAAAGGGCCCGGCTGCTGCGCGATGCAGTGACGATTGCCGTGATAAAGTCCTCGCCCGGTGAATGATCTTTTATTTCGGCGGGCTCCAGACGGGTGACAGTGATCTCATGACCGGTTACAGTATGGCTGCTATCCGGCAGGAATAACATTCGCATCTCGGGCGCGAGATAATATTGCACATTCTGCCGCATACTTCCGGCGTAACTATCCTCCAGTTGCCATGACCCTATCCTTTTTTCAAATATCTCTCTGACGCCGGGCTGGTCGGTATTCCCATTTTTTTGTAAGACATAAGAAAAAGGTCTGTTCAGGAAACAGAGCATCTCCACGTCTTTGCTGCTATTAGGTCTGCATAGAAGACTATCTGCCGTATTAAATAGCTGGTAATTGGTCTCACTGCTATAACAGAGCAAGGTACATAGAATGACCAGGCCGCTGTCAGTACTGCTGGTAACGGTAAAATGCCAGATACCGCTGGTCTTTTCTTCGAATTGCCCGGCTTTTGCTTCCGACTGAAGACGGTAATACATATCAGTGCCGGTTTTGACGCCAAATGACTGCGTATAACCAGCCTGCCGGAAAGTAAGAAACAATAGATTAAATATTAGTATTTTACGCATACGTAGGTTGTGCTAATCCGGTTGTTAAAATAAGAATATTTTGACGACCGGTATAGATATCTATCCTCTTTCGATTAATTTCACCCCGTCATAAAAATTGAACTATGGGACTTTTCGATAAAATCCGTAACGAGTTTATAGACATTATAGAATGGGTGGACACCTCCAGCGACACCATCGTATGGAAATTCCCCCGTTACAATAATGAAATTAAAATGAATAGCAAGCTCACCGTGCGCGAATCACAGTGGGCCGTATTCATGAATGAAGGCGTCATAGCTGACATCTTTACCCCCGGCCTATATACTCTTTCGACCCAGAACATGCCCCTTCTCACCACGCTGAAGGGATGGAAATATGGCTTTGCCAGCCCTTTTAAAGCAGACGTATTTTTCGTCAGCACGCGGCAGTTCATCAACCAGAAATGGGGCACCCGCAACCCCATCATGCTCCGCGATGCGGAATTCGGCCCCATACGCATCCGCGCCTTCGGAAGTTTCGCCTTCCGCGTAAAAGATCCCGGGGTATTCATTAAAGAAGTAGCCGCCACCAATCCGGAATTCTCGGTAGAGGGTATCAACGAACAGCTCCGCAACCTCGCTGTCTCCCGGGGTATGGACGCTATCGCCGAAGCCAAAATTCCCGTCCTCGACCTGGCCGCCAACTATGACGAGGTCTCCGCACGTATCGGCGAAAAGATCAAATCCGAATTTAATGAACTCGGCCTCGAGCTCACCAAATTCCTCATAGAAAATATTTCTTTGCCTCCGGAAGTGGAAGCAGCCCTGGACAAACGCAGCAGCATGGGCATCGTCGGCAACTTGGGCGCCTACGCCCAGTACCAGGCCGCCAATGCGATGGAGGATGCGGCAAAGAATCCCGCCGGTGGCCTTGCCGGAGCCGGCCTCGGCGCTGGCCTGGGAATGGCCGTGGGCGGTCAGCTGGGAAATATCTTTCAATCCAACACGGTTCAGGGCAATGGCGGGGCTCCACCACCCCTGCCGGAAGCGGTATCCTTTTTTGCCGCCATCGATGGCAAACAGGCCGGCCCCTATACGATAGACCAACTGTCACAGCTCACAGCAGCCGGTACGATCAACCAGCAAAGCCAGGTATGGAAAAAAGGCATGCCCGGCTGGGCGGCCGCCAATACTGTTCCCGAACTGGCTTCCTTATTTAATAACACACCTCCGCCCTTGCCCGGCGCATAAAAAAATACCCTTATCATGCCTTCCGCTGAACAAACCGTTACTCTCAATACGAGCCTACAATGCACCAGCTGTGGCGCCACCCTGCAATTCGCACCCGGCACCCACCACCTGCAATGCACCTATTGCGGCGCTGCCAATGAGATCGTAGATACAGCCAGTGGTCCCATCATCTCCTTCGACTACGAGGACTTTATCGCCAGCAAATATGGAGCAGCAACGGCGCCGATGGCCAGCATCATATCCTGTAAGAACTGCGGGGCATCCACCACCCTTCCCCCGGAAGTCAACTCAGACAATTGCGCTTTCTGCGCCAGCCCACTCGTGCTTAGCGAAGCCCAAAACAGACCCTTCGCCAAACCACACTATATCCTGCCTTTTTTAGTGGCGCAGCCGCAGGCGTTGGAGAGCTTCCGCAACTGGCTTAAACGCCTCTGGTGGGCTCCGTCCGACCTTGCCAAAATGATCAACAGCGACGCCCGCCAGTTTAAAGGCATCTATATACCGCACTGGAGCTATGATGCAGATACCATTTCAGACTATTCCGGCAGCCGTGGCGACTATTATTACGTCACGGAAACCTATACCGAAACCGTCGACGGCGAAGAGGTGGTCCGCACCCGCGAAGTACGCAACACAGCCTGGTTCCCTGTCAGCGGCACCGTCGACCAACCCTTCAACGATATCCTGATCTCCGCCAGCAATTCATTGCCACAGCAGGTGGCAGGTCGCCTCGAACCCTGGCGCCTCGAATCTCTCGTACACTATAACGAACAATATGTCAGCGGTTTCCGATCCGAATTGTTCCAGATCGACGCAGAAAAAGGCCTCGAAGAAGCCAAACAACGCATGAAACCCATTATCCATCAGGCAATCCTCTCCGACATAGGCGGGGACGAACAGATCATCGATGGTGTCAACACCAGCTATGGCAACCTCGCCCTGAAATATTTGCTGCTGCCCGCCTGGATCAGCGCCTATAAGTATAACAATAAGCTATATCATTTCACCGTCAATGCCTGCACAGGCGAAGTCGTCGGCGAACGTCCCTACAGCGCAGCCAAGATCACCCTCGCGGTCATCGCTGGCATCGCCCTGCTGATCTTTATCATTATGGCCTTTAACAAATAATCACCGGATTTTCCTAATTTGCCACCCTATGCAACCCTTTACCATCAATAATCTCATATCCCTGGAGGATTACCGGTATATTGTCTTACGAAAGACGTTTAAAAGACCTGTGACTATCCTGCTCACGGTGTTTGGACTGGCAGCCATTGTCATTAACATTTTGTCTGAGTTAAAAATGGTCGATGGACCTATAACAAATTTATTTGGGTGGCCATATATGCTTTTCCCATTCGTAGTTGTCGCCATGGCCTTTTATAGAGCCAAAGTCGGCTACAATTCCTCTGCAAGATTGAAAAATGGTATCGATTACACTTTCTCCGAAACGGAATTACGGGCAAAAGCAGTGGATTCGGAATGGGCCTACCAATGGGGAGCAATCGTCAAAACAGAGGAAATGGGAAAATATCTGTTGGTATATTCATCAAAGACCAATTTTGAACTTCTTCTAAAGGAAAAGATGACAGAGGATCAATTGAACTTTATCAGGGTCAAGACCGGGAAATACTCTATATGATATAATTTAACATATAACCCTTTCCATGTATATTTTTAATACTTACGCAAGGATCCTTTTGTAGCCTATTTAGCGAAGACCAATTGCCATTTTTACTATTATTATTTGCAACTTTCCTTTTCTCCGGTGCCGGTAAATGGAGCCTGGATCACCTGTTGTTTGACAGATAATCCAGGCATAAACAATTAACAAAAAAAGACCGGCTATCACCCGGTCTTTTTTATCACCTCCATTAAATTGCACTGATAAGTCCAAGCTGCTGCAGCGCTTTTACACCGTCATCCAGACCGATCTCTTCAACGATCTTACCATCCTTGAGCCTCAGTACGGTCGTGCCTGTAAAATGCATCTTCCGACCCGTAGCTGCTGGTAACGACCCGATAAGGAAATCACTAAAGGCCGGACCAGTGTGCGTTCCACCACCTTCCCAACGACCTACCACATAGTCGCCTTCGGCGATAAGATCGGCAGCACCCCAGAAATTGAGGTTCGGGAACGCCTCGCGAAAATCAGACATAAATGCCTTGATGTCCTCACGGCCACGACGTGGCTCGTGCAATGAGTATTGCAGAAGCATATCGGGATCCGCCAGCTCATCCACAATAGAGAGATCGCAGGTTTCACCCCAAAAATTAGTGAACCAGCGGCCCACAATAGCTTTGTTTGCTTCCTCTTTTGATTTGTTGAATACTTGTTTTGATTCCATGATTTATATTTTATGAATTCAAAACTACGGCTGGAAGAAATCTATATAAACCCGAATCTTGCGCTCTTTATACGCTACCAGTAAACACCTTTCCTCCAGGCCCCAACCCATCTTTGTTAAACTATAATTGATATCGGTTAAATAATAGTGCATCATTTGATCTTATTCCCGATAAATTCGCCTTATAGTAAACAGAGAATCATGTACAACAGCATTCCGACAGGCATATTACTCCTGATAATAGCATTCAGCGGCCAGCTAAAGGCGCAAACCCCAACCCGTTTTCAACCCACGCACGACCAAATGGTTGAACGGTACCGGCGTGCTGAAAAAATAGATAGCCTTACCAAAAACGCCGTATACAAATCCAATGTAGAAGCCCATTGGGCAAATGACGGACAATCATTCTGGTATTGTAATATCCTCAGAGATAGTGCCCGGGAATATATCCGCGTCAATGCCGCCACCGGCAAAAAAGACAAAATCCCTTCCCCGCCCCTTGAAACAGCAGCCCCAACTATAAACAGAAGACAGCGGAACGGCCGGTTCGGCAACTTCCAAAACGGCACGATATCCCCCGATAAGAAATGGGAGGCCTATATAGAAAAAGGCAACTTATTTGCAAAACCGACAAGTGGCGGAGCCCCGGTACAATTCACGACCGATGGCTCCGAAAATATTCCCTATGGCGCCATGACCTGGAGCCCCGATAGCAAATACCTCGTCGGCAGCCTCATCCATCCGGTAAAAGATTCTTCGGTATATTTTGTTTTAACGGCTGTTCCAGGTACTACAAGGGGGCAATTACGTGGCCGGCCCTACAAGCAACCCGGAGATCCTTTTACAACCTATGATCTTTTTATCTTTTCCATCGACCAGCAAAAAGCCATTAAAATAAATACGGAAACGATAGACTTCCCCAATGGCGCCCCCCAATTACACTGGAGATATAACAATCCCCGCTTCTTCACCTATGAGAAATCCGACCGCGGACATCAGCGCTTCCGCGTGATAGAAGTAGATGCCACTACCGCCCAGACACGCACTATAGTAGATGAGAAGACCAAAACCTTTATTTACCTGGATCGTCAATTCACTTACTATCCCGAAAGCAGCAACCTGCTGATTCGTTCTTCCGAGCGCGATGGCTGGCGGCATCTCTACCTCGTTGACCTGGTCTCCGGCAACGAACAGCTCATTACCAAAGGCAACTGGGTGGTAAGGAATGTAGACAGCGTAGACCTGGCTAAAAAAGAAATATGGTTTACCGCCAGCGGCATGAATACCGATGAAGACCCTTATCTCATTCACTATTATCGTATCGGGTTCAATGGAAATAACCTGCTCTCCCTAACGCCTGACAAAGGCAATCACAACCTGGTCTTTTCACCTGACCAAAAGTATTACATCGATAATTATTCGCTGGTCAATGTCCCCCCGGTGACCAAACTCCGCCGCAGCTCCGATGGCAAGGAAATAGCCTTGCTGGAACAAGCAGATATTTCGTATTACAAAAACATTGGCGTTTCGCCGCCCGAAGTTTTTGTGGCAAAGGCCCGGGATGGGGTAACGGATATATGGGGCATTGTCAGCCGCCCATCGGATTATGACCCGGCTAAAAAATATCCGGTATTGGAAAATATTTATGCCGGCCCGCATGATTCCTTTGTACCCAAGTCCTTTGTTCCCTATAGTGAAATGCAGAGCCTGGCAGAGCTGGGATTCATCGTAGTGATGATCGACGGCATGGGAACAGCCAACCGGAGCAAGGCTTTTCACGACGTATGCTGGCAGAATATCGCTGATGCAGGCCTCCCCGACCGGATTTTATGGATAAAGGCGCTGGCGCAAAAATACCCCTATGTGGATGCAGAGCGGGTCGGCATCTATGGTACTTCCGCCGGAGGGCAGAATACCTTGGGAGCCCTCTTGTTCCATCCGGAATTTTACAAAGCGGGTGTTGCAGCCTGCGGCTGCCATGACAATCGGGTAGACAAACAATGGTGGAACGAGCAGTGGATGGGATATCCGGTAGGGCGACACTACGAAGAACAATCGAATGTCACCAATGCGGCTAAACTTCAAGGCAGCCTGTTATTAATTGTAGGAGAGGCAGATACCAATGTGCCGCCTGAATCCACTTACCGGGTAGTCGATGCCCTGATCAAAGCCGGCAAAAACTTCGACTTCCTTTCCGTCCCGGGTATGGACCATAGCGACGGCGGCCCCTATGGCAGGATAAAGAAGCGCAATTTCTTTGTCAAACACCTGATGGGTGTGGAGCCACCCGACCTGAATTCCGGCGAATTATCCGCAAAGAATGAAATAGGCAGGGAAAGATGGACATTCCAATAGTCAGCTTAACTTCTCCTTTCTTTCGGCTACTGCCTTTTCCAGTTTCCGCTCCACTACATCGACAGGATACTTCAAAGCCAGCGCCCGTATCTCATAACTAAAATCCCGGAAGGTCTCTTCCCATAGACGGGCCTCTTCAGGAGTGTACTCATAAAATCCCTTTCCATTGGCTACCCCTCTTCCGCCCGCCTTTACAATATCATCTATCAACTTCGGAACCTCCGTACCATTGGAAAGCGTAGGCAGCAAGTCCTTCATAACGGTATGATAGGCCGGCACACCCGTGAGGTCCATCCATCGGAAAACCCCTGCCAGGGTCATCCAATACCCGGCATTGTTGCGGCAGGCCCTGTCGACATCTTCCACGGAGGCATAGCCATTCTCTACAAGAAATAGCGCTTCCCGGTAAGTGGCATACATCAGCCTGTTGGTAATAAATCCCCGGATATCCTTTCTCACCAGCGTTGGTTCCTTACCCCAATAATGTGACAAGCCATATAGGTATTCAGCCAGAGCGGCATCGCTCAATTCCCCGCAGATAATCTCAAGGAACCGGGTAGTATGGGAAGGCTCCGCCCAATGAAGCCCCAAAAACCGCTCGGGATGACGGGTCAGCTTTTGCAGCGTGCTGATCGGAATCGCAGAAGTATTGCTGGCCAGCAAGCTGCCCTCGCCGATAACGGCTTCTATTTTATCATATACCGACTTCTTGATCTCCATATTCTCAAGGGTACATTCTATGACCAGTCCACAGGAGCCCAATAAAGCATAATCCTCCGTAAGGGTAAGATGACGGAGACACTCCTCCGGGCTTTGCGTTATCAGTCCTTCTTCCCGCGATCGCTTAAGATGAGCATATATACGCCCGTAAGCGTGGAGCAGGTCATCGGAGATCGGCGCCACAGCCACTACCGGATGCCCGGCTATGAGCAAACAGGTCGCGATACTGCAGCCCATCAGCCCAAGCCCCACCACCCCGACGGGAATATCTTTTGGATTCATTGTACTTGTTTGATCACAAAAATAGAGGATAATAAAAAAAATCGAATAAATTACTCATATTTAACCGATCAATTTATTCCATGAAAATAGCAACCTATAATGTCAATGGGATCAGCGCACGTCTACCCGTGCTGCTTCGCTGGCTCCAGGAGAAAGCTCCGGACGTCGTTTGTCTGCAGGAGCTGAAGGCGCCACAGGAGAAATTCCCGGAGCAGGCTATAAAGGACGCAGGCTACGAGGCGATCTGGCATGGACAGAAAAGCTGGAATGGCGTAGCGATCCTGTCTCGTAACGGAAAACCCGAAGAAGTCCGGCGTGTTCTCCCGGGCGATCCGGAAGATAGCCACAGCCGCTATATCGAAGCATCTATCAACGGCATATTGGTTGGATGCCTCTATCTGCCTAACGGCAACCCAGCCCCCGGTCCTAAATTCGATTATAAATTACGCTGGTTTGAACGATTGACGGCCCACGCAGCCGGATTGCTGGCATCGGAAAAACCGGTGGTGCTGACCGGTGACTATAATGTCATCCCGACGGAACTGGATGTTTATAAGCCTGAACGCTGGCTGGAGGACGCCCTGTTCCGACCGGAAACCCGCGCGGCTTTCAAAACGCTGGTAGCACAGGGATGGACGGACGCCATACGCAAACTTCATCCGGATGAAAAAATTTATACGTTCTGGGATTATTTCCGCAATGCCTATGGTCGCGACGCAGGTTTACGTATCGACCATTTCCTGCTCAGTCCGCAACTCGTTCCCCGCCTCCTTGCTGCCGGCGTTGATCGCGACGTCCGGGGATGGGAAAAATCCAGCGACCATACGCCCGTCTGGATCGAACTGGCGTCAAAATAGGCCTTCCCTGTCATTTCAATCCATTTATCCTATAAAACGCCTCCTTATCTTTGTACCCTAAATCTCTCTTATGCAATCCTTACAAGGTAAAAAGGCATTGATCACCGGCGCCGGAAAAGGCATCGGCAAAGCAATCGCACTGGCATTGGCAGCGGAAGGCGTCGACCTGGCCCTGATAGCCCGGACAGAGAAAGATCTGCTGGCTGTAGCCAAAGAGGCTCAACAGGCAGGTGTACGGGCGGAAATTGCCACGGCGGATATCGCCGACCGCAAGGCGGTGGAGGAGGCAGTACAGAAATTGACGGCAGCATCAGGACCGATCGATATCCTGATCAACAATGCCGGCATCGGACAATTCGGCAAATTCCTGGACCTGTCGCCCGAGGAATGGGAGAATATCGTAAAAGTAAATTTATTCGGAGCCTATTATACCACCAGGGCCATATTACCTTCCATGCTGGAACGACAGACCGGAGACATCGTCAATATCTCCTCTACAGCCGGCCAGAAAGGAGCGCCCGTAACAAGCGCCTACAGCGCATCCAAGTTCGGGCTGATCGGTCTATCGGAGTCGCTGATGCTGGAAGTACGCAAATCCAATATCCGCGTCTTTACCCTGACGCCCAGTACCGTCGCCACCGATATGGCGATAGAGCTAAAGCTCACCGACGGCAACCCTGAAAAAGTGATGCAGGCAGAAGACCTGGCCGAACTAATCGTATCACAGCTGAAGCTCAATAGACGGGTAGTGGTAAAGGAAGCAGGCCTCTGGTCCACGAATCCCTGATTAAACATAATCAATAAGCCCCCCTTTCGTATCCTACCGGCGCCGGAAGCGTACGCTGATTGTCCGTTTCCGATACAGAATCAGCAAGCAACTCATGTATATTTATGTAGTAATCATCTACTTACACTCATGGCACTAATTTTAGTAGTTAACTATAGTAACCATTAAAACAGCTCCTTTCCGGAGCGGCAAGGAGGATAATTATGCTCAAAAATTATCTCAGGATCGCCTGGCGGAACTTATGGAAGAACAAAGCTTTTTCCACGATCAATATAGCAGGACTCGCTTTGGGATTGGCCTGCAGCCTGCTTATCCTTCTATGGGTGCAGGATGAATGGAGCGTGGATACCTTCCATGCCAACAACAGCCGCTTGTTCCGGGTTTACACTCGTGCGCATAATGGCAATAAGATCAGCGGCGGAGACGGAACCCCCGCCGTACTGGCAGCCGAATTAAAAAGAGTGATCCCGGATATCGAATATGCGACAAATTTTTCCTGGAACCAGGACCATACTTTCCAGGTAAAGGATAAGATATTAAAGATCAACGGCAATTATGCCGATGCCGACTTTTTCAACATGTTCAGCTATCCCTTATTGCAGGGGACCCGGCAGACGGCTTTAAACACACCGGTCAGCATCGCTATCTCCCGCAAGGTGGCTGCTGACTTTTTTGGCAGCCCGGCAGCGGCCATCGGCAAGACCATCCTGTACGAGAACAAAAAGAACCTTATTGTCACCGCGGTATTTGAAATGCCGGAAAACTCTTCGGATAAATTTGAATTCCTGCTGAACTGGCAGAATTTCCTGGATGAAAACGGCTGGGCAAAGGATATTACCAATTCCGGTCCGAAAACCTATGTCATGCTGCGCAAGGATGCTAATGCCGCGCTCGTTGACAAGAAGCTGACCAACTTCCTATTCCCCTATAATAAAGACTGGAAGAAGGCGGGTAACTTTTATACAGAACTGGGCCTGCAGCCTTTTCGACAAAAATACCTGTACGGCAGCTTTACCGATGGAAGGATCGATGGCGGCCGGATAGAATATGTACGCCTCTTTAGCATCGTCGCCATTTTCATCCTCGTCATTGCCTGCATCAATTTCATGAACCTGACCACGGCCCGCTCCATAAAAAGAGCGAAAGAAATTGGCGTTCGTAAGGTCGTCGGCGCGCTGCGCTCCTCCCTGATCAGGCAGTTCATCGGCGAATCACTCTTGCTCACGACCATAGCGGTAGCCATCTCACTGTTCCTGCTTACTTCAATACTGCCTGTATTTAATATCATCACCCAAAAACAGATCGCACTACCTTTTAACCAGCTATCCTTCTGGGTAAAGCTGTTATGGATCACCCTCGTAACAGGCCTCATCGCCGGTAGCTACCCGGCCCTGTTCCTTTCATCCTTCAAACCGGTGAAAGTATTGAAAGGCTCTCTCCGACTAGGGCAGGGCGTTACCCTGTTCCGGAAAGGGCTGGTCGTGTTCCAGTTTGTGCTTTCCGTGGTCTTAATCATCAGTACCATTATCATCTCCCGGCAGGTCAACTTTATTCAAACGCAGAATCTGGGCTATGACCGGGAAAACCTGGTCTATATTCCTCTCGATGGCGAGTTGGCCGGTAAATATACTATCCTGAAAGATGAAGCGTCAAGAATGCCTGGTATAAAGATGATCACCCGGATGGCAGACGCTCCTACCAATATTCAGAATGGCACCAGCGGCGTGATCTGGGAAGGTAAAGATCCCAACAATAAAACCCAGTTCACTGAGACCGGGGTAGGATATGACTTCGTGCCGGCAATGAAACTTAGGTTGCTGCAGGGCCGTGACTATTCGAGGAGCTTTGCAACGGATTCCGTAGGCTATCTGGTCAATGAGTCTGCACTACAGATAATAGGCTACAAAGACCCGATAGGTAAACCATTGACTTTCTGGCGCAAAAAAGGAACGATCATCGGCGTAGTAAAAGATTTTCACTTTGCCTCCCTGCACGAACCGATCAAGCCATTGGTCATACATCTTGCTGAGAAAGATGATTATGGTACCGCGCTGATAAGAACCATGCCTGGCCAGACCAAAGAAGCACTCTCCAGCCTGCAAAAGCTCTGCAAACAGCTAAATCCGAATTTTACCTTCTCCTATAGCTTCTCCGATGAAGAATACCGCCAGCTCTATAATAATGAACAGGTAATCGGCAACCTGTCGAATGCTTTTGCCACATTAGCCATTTTAATATCCTGCCTCGGCCTGTTGGGGCTGGCTATGTTCACCGCAGAGCAGCGGGTAAAAGAAATTGGCATTCGCAAAGTGCTGGGCGCCAGCATCGGCTCGCTGTTCGCTTTATTATCCACAGAATTCGTATCATTGGTTTGTATCGCCTTCGTGATCGCATCCCCGATCGCCTGGTTCGCCATGCACAAGTGGCTGCAAAATTATGCGTATCACGCGCCCATCGAATGGTGGATGTTTGTCTTAGCCGGTTTGGCGGCATTGGTCATCACCCTGCTAACCATCAGCTTCCAGGCGGCAAAAGCGGCAACCACCAACCCTGTGAAGAGTTTAAGAGCTGAATAGGCCGCCCGCATTAGCTAACCTTTCTTCCTGAAAGTTGATTTCCTTATCATATCCAGGAGTCGGCCCTTTTCTTGTTCGTCGTTATAAGAAATGCTAATTCGCAGGGCATGATCGCCGAAGGGTGCGCTTAAATCGATCATCCGGAAAAGTGTGTTACCAGATATGCTGCTTGTCATTTCCATTTTACGGAATCGTATCCCGGCCAATATAATTGCACCTATGGTCGTATCCGTTTTAATACCCGCCTCGTTAATGGATGTCAATAACAAGCTGTCGTTCCATTGGAGAAGTCCAGCCCACGAACCAGCATGCGAGCTATCATACGGTAGCCAGAGTGCCGATATCGAATTAAGCGCCCCCAATTTAAAATAGCTGTCTTTTTCTATAGTGAACAAAATATTATGCGGGTAATAGACCAGGTCCTGCGTTTTCGATCCCTCTGCGCTATCCATGGCAGGTGAATTTTCCATCGTATCTTTAAGCCGATACCCTTCCGGTACCGTAATCTTCCACCCCACCCTTGCCAGATAGATCGTTTGCCCATTTACCTGATCTATCTCCGCCAGACAGATCAACAAGAAGACATAAAATAGCCATTTTTTCATGCCGTAACAGTTAGTTGCTCCAAATCTACCACAAATCCGCCTTACCCGGCCTTTCCCCTTATCGGTGACGACAGGTACAAATGCCAAAGCAACATCGTCGCTACAGATCATGGGTTACGTTTCACCGAATAGATCTCGCCCCTTTCAAGCATTTGCCTAAGCTCCTTTCTACTATATACAGCGGTATCATCTTTTACAAAATAATCATCGTAAGCTAAATTGCTGACAAAGCCGCCATATTCCAGATGGCTATGCAACATCATTACTGAGTCTCCCCGCATGGCGGCTATCTTCAAAAAATAATAAGTCGTCCCGTAATTTTCCTCTTTGCTGATGGTGTAGACATCGCTTGCCACAGGATTCCCAACATATTCAATTTTATGTTTTTGGGCATTTTTGTTCCAATAAAACCAAAATGAGGCTAAGCCAACGAAAAGAATGATTGCCGAATAAAGGTACCAGGGCGTCTTAGCACTTTTTTCATACTTTTTTACGATGCTTTCCACCCTGGTTTCGTCACCGCAATTTTTGCAACGAATTTCCAGCCGCTTACCGCCCATTGGAAAAACAGGAATAAAACAGAAATGAAAATAAGATCTATACACCTTAATTTCTCTATCATAAGCTTTGCACGGGTAGCATATCTGATCGTTATCAATATAATTACCTATTCTGGCGAACCTTATTCCAAAAATATAAAGCATTTAATTTTTTTAGTAACTTAAACAAATCCCCGTTTGTCACTAAATTACTCTATTTTATCATTTCCGGAACAGATTCCCTAACGTCCCTCCCTCATAATAATCTCTTCCCCTTTTTCCAACACCTCATCCCGTCCATCTATCACACCCCGGATAGTCGGCTTTATCCGATAATCGATTTTTACGCCTGCACGCTGAGCATTGACGCCATCCGGATAATAAACACCCAAACCAGAGAGATAAGTGCTAATACCAGGCAAAGCGATCTCAGAGATATTGCCATCTGCCCCGGAAGTAGTACTGCCGATAACAACTACATTAGGCGCAGACTGAAAAGCCATCGTAACAAACTCGGCATTGCTTTGCGTCATCGAATTTACGATCACCACCACTTTCCCTTTATAATAATCCGTTGTTCCATTACCCGTCTTTTCACCGGGAATATAAATAAACAAACCAGGATGCTGAACCGAAGCCTGTGTAAACTTTATAAAATCAGAACTCCCGGGTTTAAAAAAGCTACCCAAAGTGGCGTGCATCTCATCAGAAGGATAGCAACGCATATCTATGATAATACCCTTCGTTTTTTCAAACCGTTTCTTCATGCTGTCCAAATCTGCATTCTTATACCTGCCGGCGAAAACATATCCAATATCTTTATTGATCAAAGAATAACCGGGAGATCCGGCATCCGGGTGAAAATCATACCCATAAAAATCCATCGTAGCAAGAGGGGCGGCCTGCTGATTGATCAGGAAAGTTTTTTTACCCCGGATCAATTTAAAGGTAAACAAGGCATTTTTGCTTCTCAGCAGGTACATCCCCGGCATATCCCTAAGCACAACTTCTTTATTGGAGGCCGGCACTAGAAGTAAATACTTTTTCACCAGCTGTCTTACAGACAACCCATTGATGGATACTATGACATCTCCGGTTTTAAAGTTATCCTTTACCTGTAAAGTATCTTTGTAATAGCCCGTCACCACCAGTTTATCCTCGATAAATTTGGCTTGAAACGGCACCCTGAAATTCCCTATATGCTTCTCCCAAACAGCACTGGAAAGAAATGAATGCGTGTCATGTGTGGTAACTATTAATTTCACCATAGCGTCGATATAATCAGTACTGTCCTTCGCGTGAATAACCAGCGGTATGAAGCGTCCCAGCACCTGCTCCCATCCTTCCGGGATCAGCTTACGGTTAGGCGAGAAATACTGTATCACATTCCAATAGCGATATAAAGCCAGTAATCTGTATCCCGCATCCGGATAGGCTTTTTTGCTATAGGCTAATTCATGTTTAAATACAGGATTCATGCCCCCAACCTCTACATAGAAATTTTTTGCATTGTTGCTATTATCACGTAGGTAGGTCAATTTACCGATCAGGGAAGCTGATAAAACAGCATTGGTAAATAAATCCCCATAATCCGGCATAAGCGCTACGTCTTTCATTTGTGAGAGGGGCATGCAGTCCGTACAAAGAGCAGGTTTACCCAGCTTATCCACCCAGTCTTCCATGACAGCTGAAAACCGTTCGTCAGTAGGACAATTTAATACCGCGGGCAAGATCCGGAAGAGTTCCGCATCCCAATTATAGTCGCCCTTTGCTATCGCCGGATGATGGTATTTCAGGAATCCCCATAATTCACCCAGTAACGTCAAATACTTAGAACTCCTGTTATCGACAACAATGGTCGGCACGCCGGAGGAGGTTGAAAAAGCAGTATCTTTTAATGCCCGGTAACCCGGCGACGTCTTTAGGGCAGCCTGATCTATCGGAAGATCATCCACATACAGCCTTACGCTGTCAAGCCACATTTTACCCTTCCCCGCCAATAGACCGCCGACATTGATAGTTACCGCCTCATCCCCGTCATAAGGCACCTGTATCATATATTCCTTCCAGGGAGTAGTACCGGTAATCCCTGTTTTCTCCATATTGTCAAACCCAAGGACCTGACCATTTGCCCCGTCGATACGTACCCAGATACCCGCCCACCCCGTAACATTTTCCGTTTTTATGGTACCAACAAGCATGATTGTTTTACCCTCGTATCGCCGATGAATGGGGAAATTAATGGCCCCATAACTTGCCTGGCTCTTCCCGGAAGAAATAGAATACTTACCCTGCATTTTTACAAGGCTATCCAGTTTAACGTCATAAGTATTCTGACCGCCAAAGGTTAAATCCCATCCTTCCGGCCTGGCTGTATTAGTTAACGCTTCGAAATTTCCATTAAAAAGTATCTGTGCCGGACCGGCAAAACAGGATAAGATCAGGGAGATAATAAAAAGGACTCTCATAACGGGTAAGTAAGGTTTATTAAATAGTGTCTAACCCGAAAATAATCCTAATATAAATCCCCCATCATCCATTTAACCATATCCTAACAAATCCGGCAATAACGCCGACGCTAAGGCAAGTTGTTAATTCCCCCTTCACTCATTATCTTTGGCCCTAATCTTAACCCCCTTATATGCGCCCTGTCTATTTCTATTTTGTAATTTTGTCGTTCTCCGTCCTATCCTGTGTCAGCGCCGGGAAATTCAAAGCCGTGCAGCAAGAGGCCCAAAAAAACGACTCCCTGTATATATGGTCACAGCGCACCTTAAAAACCTGCCAGGATGCCAACGATGACCTGAACAAACAGAAATCATCGCTGAAGAACGAGGCGAATGAGCTGAACCTGGAATTAACCGCCTCTAAAGAAAATAACACGCAATTGAGAAAGCAGCTGCAGAGCCTCTCGGCCCTCAGCAGCGCCCAGGCCGAGAGCATAAAGAAATCGATGGATAACATGGGCGCTACGGATATTTATCTCCGGAACCTGCAATCCGCCCTCAAGCACCGTGATTCGGTCAACCTGGTCGTAATAATGGATCTGAAAGCGTCCCTCGGCAGCTTTGGAGACCAGGATGTCAAAATCAAGATCGAGAAAGGCATAGTCTATGTCGACCTTTCCGATACCTTGTTGTTCAGCAGCGATAGCAATAGCTATACAGTTTCTGGTAAGGCAAAAGCCGTATTAGGCAGGCTGGCAAGAGTATTGAACGATCAGCCCGATATTGAGCTCATGGTCGAGGGGCATACGGACAGTATTTCATATCCGCAGGACATATTGCTGGACAATTGGGATCTCAGCGCCAAGCGGGCAACCTCCCTGGTCCGGATACTGCAGAATGACTACAATATATCTCCTGTACGTATGACAGCTGCCGGCCGCAGCGAATATATCACCGTCAGCGGCAATGATATACCGGAAGGACGGGCCGCCAATCGCCGCACCCGGATTGTCATTCTACCGCAGCTGGATCAGTTGTTAAGGCTGCTGGAACGCAGACGGGGGCAGGAGGCGCCGCCATTATGAAGTATTTACCTTTTCTCGATGGAAAATATTCCACTGCCCCCGGATTAATTACAATGGCGAAAGCTAGTGAAATGGATCAGGCCACCTTCCAGCTGGATGATCAATATGATCTATGCCTTAGCAATAAGTTGGATTGCCGTAAAGAGGATATCCATAAATATTACCTTGAAAAAGATTTATATCCGGATACGCTTATAAATGCCAATAAGTTCCTTGCCGGGCAGTTGGTGAAAGAACACCCTGCAGATTTTGCATTGACCGGGCAGGATCGGCATTATACCTTTCACAATAAAAGAACAGGCGAAATCCTGGAATGGAAGAATGATTGGATATCCATTGAGCACGGGACTTATGTTTCTCTCTTTGATGCATTATCCAGCCAGGTGCAAGAAGATATTGCCATATGTCAGCTTGAAAACGAAAAAGACTGGCTCGCCGCCATTCATTTATCAGCCCCCAACCATTGGCCTCCTGCTGAGAAGATCGGGAAGCCGTTCGGTGCCATACATTCGGTTGTTCCCGGTATGGAAAAGCTAAACGAACAGTACTTCAGGATGTTGGTCACATTAGTACAGAAAGGTCCATTCATCCGGTTTGCCTGGGGCATCTCAACAGACACCCGGTTAAACCACCATCCTATACCGCCCCCGGGTATTGACCCTATCAATTGGCAGGGCAGGAGTATTGAAGACAATGATAGTAAAATATATCTGCGTGTCGAACGCCAGGTTATTAACGGCATTCCGGCCTGCAATGCTTTTATTTTTACTATCCGCACTTATTTTTACGACATCGACGAATTACAGGCGGATGAAAAGAAGGCATTGCTGATGGCGGTGGAAAGCATGTCGCCATCCTCCCTTGAATACAAGGGCCTAACCAACAAAACAGATATCTTGAGAAAGAGGCTGCTGTCCATCTGACTCCATACTGTCACTCATTTATATTTTCAGCAAAATGTAACGACTTTAGATATCTTTGCAACTCATGGAATCCTATTTTGAATTTAACTACAAGAAGTTCGGGATCGTAAAAATTGACAAGGTCAATTTGAATTCCATAAATAGCGCCCAATACGCAACCTATATTAAGGTACTATATCTTCCGGCGGGCTATACGCTTACCATAGACTTCAGGCAATTCGTGACAAAAAAGAGCAGCCTCTTTTTTATAAACTCCAATCAGTACCTGCAGCTGGAAAAGGTAGGAGCGCCCGGAGGCATCTTTATTTATTACAACCGTGATTTTTATTGTATCCAGATCCATGACGAGGAAGTAGCCTGCGATGGGCTGTTGTTTAATAATATTTACGGAATGCCGATGACCATACTCCCCGCCACGGAAGATGACTTTATTACAGATGCACTGGGAAACATCACCCGGGAACTCTCCGGACAGGAATCATCGCACGAAGAAATGATCCGGACTTATCTCAAACAAGTCATCATCCGGGCAACACGCGTCTGGAAGCAACAGCAATTAAAGGAACTAAAGACAGCCCCATCCGGAGATCTTGAATTTTTCAGGAATTTCAGCCGCCTGGTTGAAATACACTTCAGGGACAAGCATAGCGTAATGGATTACGCCGATCTGCTGGCGATAGCGCCCAAAACACTCTCTAAAAAATTCAACCGCCTTCGGCTGACACAGCCCAATGATATCATCAAAGACCGCATCTTATTGGAAGCCAAACGCCTGCTCGCCTACTCATCTCTGAGTATTAAAGAAATCGCCTACAACCTGGGCTACGACGACCCCGCCTATTTCAACCGGCTATTCAGCAATAAACTGGAATATACCCCCACCACCTTCCGAAAAAAGTTCAATTCTTCCCTCCCGGGGAAAAAAGTACAATTTTAATCCCCTTTTTGCCATTGATAACGGCCTTCGTGCGCAGTAGCTTTGCCCTATCAAATCATTAGAAAATACTTTTATGAAAAAGATCTTCCACGGGTATCTTGCCTTCGCACTCATCTTATTATTTAACGTAAACACTCTTTCTCTTATGGCACAAGCACAAAATGCTGTAAAAGTAGCAAACGACCCGCACATTTTGACCGATGTCCGTAGCTTCCTTAAAGCATTGAACAGCGGCGACGGTAAACCGATCGAACAACTCAGCCCCGCCGAAGCCCGCCAGGTATTGGTCGGCGCCCAAAAATCAGTTGCTGTGGATTATTCAGGTATCGATGAGACAGAAAAGACAATCACCCAGGACGGCATCACCGTTCCCATCCACATTGTAAAACCAAAAGACGCCAAAACGGGCGGTCCTGTCTTCCTGTTCTTCCATGGCGGAGGTTGGGTACTGGGCGACTACCCCACCCATCGGAGACTGGTCCGTGATCTGGTGGTCGGGAGCGGCGTAACCGCCATTTTCCCGGACTACACACCCTCTCCGGAAGCAAAATATCCAGTCGCTATCAATCAAGCCTATGCAGCTACAAAATGGGTGGCTGAAAATGGTCCAGCCATTGGCGTAGATGGGAAAAAACTGGCGGTGGTGGGCAACAGCGTAGGCGGCAATATGGCGGCAGTAGTCGCTCTGATGGCAAAGGATAAGAGAGGCCCGGAAATAAAATTACAGGTTTTACTCTGGCCCGTCACCAATGCCGGTTTTGAAACCGTTTCTTACCATGATTTTGCCAACGACCGCTTTTTAACAAGGAATATGATGATCTGGTTTTGGGACAACTATACCAACAGCCCTGCCGACAGAAGCCAGATTTATGCCTCACCCCTGCTCGCAACCAACGAACAATTGCAGCATCTGCCCCCCGCACTGGTGCAAACAGCAGAGAACGACGTATTGCGCGATGAAGGAGAAGCCTATGCCCGCAAGCTGGATGAAGCAGGTGTATCCGTAACCCTGACCCGCTACGAAGGATTGATCCATGACTATGGCCTGTTGAATCCGTTAGCACATGTCCCCGCGGTTAAAACAACTATCCTCCAGGCCGCAGTGGTGATCCGGGATGCGTTGAAATAACCGGCTTTACTAAGCCATCTTGCTGAGAATGCCCCATCCGGGGCATTCTCAGCTATTGAATTTGCAGAACGATCCGTCCGTTCTTCTTTTCTTTTTTCGATACCCGCTTTCCCTGCAGGTCATTCCAGGCTTCAGCAGCCTGCTGTATAGGATATACGGTCCCCATATTAATTTTCAGGGCGCCGCTGTCTATCAACCCGGCAAAATCATATCCCGGAATCCAGGGGAATTTCAGGGGAAAGACATTCCTGAAGACTCCCGCCGCTTTTCCGATATCGATATGGTTTACGGCCGTTGCATGAACTTTAACCAGCGCTTGCTCCGCTGAAGGTATTGGTGCAGGTATATCCTGGAAACGCAGCTCTTCGGCTGGTCCATAATTATTTAAAGCGATTGCTTTCATTGCTATTGATTAAACATGTTATAAAAACGTATTAACCCAGGTAATCCGGAGGGAAAAATTTCTGACCGTACTTTTCAACAACCGGCAGTAATTTTTTCACAACCTCCTCATCCATCGGTGGAGGGGGAAGGAAAGATCCAATGGCAACCGGCTTGCCTATTTCCATGAAAAACTCTTCCAGGCCGGAAGGAACGACGATACAAAGAATATGCGCTATCTGATCCGTCTTGTTCTTAAAACAATGCACTATCCCGCCTTTAGGGATACTGACAAATGCCCCCTTTTTAGCGATATATGTCGATGCTTCGGATTTCACCTCGATCTCGCCGTCGATTACAAAAAAGGATTCCTGGAAATTCGCATGTGAATGAGGTCCCGGACCACCATCGGGTGGTATGAGCATATCAATGGCGGCAAACGCGCCCCCCGTCTCTTTACCCGAGATAAGAATTCGATAAGTATCCCCGACTACGGACAGATTCTGTCCATCTTGTGGCCCTGTAATGATAGGAGCTGGTTTTGAATTTTCCATATTGCGAATTGATTAGTGAATGTCAAATTTCGCAGAGTTGCCCGGAATAAATAAAAATCCTTACCTTTTACCAGTATCCATCACTTATAAAAAGAAAAGTATATGACCATGGAGAAAGCCATTCTCGCAGGAGGTTGTTTCTGGGGGGTAGAGGATTTGATCCGCGCCCTCCCCGGTGTAAGCTCAACCGTTGTCGGATATACCGGTGGCGACGTGCCACACGCAACATATAGGAACCATGGGACACATGCCGAGGCTATAGAAGTCACATTCGACCCATCGATCCTGCCCTATCGGCAGCTGCTGGAGTTCTTCTTTCAGATCCATGATCCGACGACACGCAACAGACAGGGCAATGATAGAGGGTTATCCTATCGTTCGGCCATTTTCTATCTAACCGAAGAACAGAAAGAGACCGCCCAAAAGCTGATTGCCGAAATGACGGCTTCGAAACTATGGCCAGGACCTATAGTAACCGAGGTGGTGGCCGCCTCCGATTTTTGGAATGCAGAAGAAGAACACCAGAACTATTTACAAAAACACCCCTACGGGTATACCTGCCATTTTATACGACCAGATTGGAAACTTCTATGATCAAAAACTATCTACGTGTTGCTTTCCGCAATCTCTGGCGGCACAGAGGCTTTTCCCTGCTCAATATCATCGGGCTCACGGTGGGCATGACCGCCTTCTTTCTCATCTTCCTCTATGTCCGTTTCGAAGGGAGCTATGATTCCATGCACTCGAAGGCAGACAGGATCTATCGGATCGTGAGCGATGTGCGAACGCCGACCGAAACATTGCACTACAATACCCCGCCGGTACCGGCCGCGGTTTATATGGCAACGGAACTGCCGGAAGTGCAATCCGCGGTGAGGATCAGCCTGGGAGATAACTGGATGGTCATCCGCGGAGATCAGGTTTTCGAACAGGAAGATGTTGCGGCAGCTGACTCCACTTTCTTTGACATATTTGATTTCCCACTGCTCAAAGGCAATCCCCACACCGCGCTGAAAGAGCCATTCAGCATCGTTTTGACGGAAACGACGGCCAAAAAGTTCTTTGGCGATGCCGATCCGATGGGGCGGTCCCTTACCCTGACGCGGGATAAATTTCATGGGACCGTCACCGGCATCATGAAGGATATCCCGGAAAATTCCCATCTGAAGGTAAGCATGATAATGTCCAACACGACCTTTTCCCAGAAGCTGGATACGGCCATGGACCGACAGTGGGATAACTATGCCTGGAGCGCATACCTGCTGCTCAGGCCACGGACCAATGCTGCTCATCTCGAAGCAAAATTCCCGGCCTTTTTGGAGAAGATGGACGGCGCAGACATGCACCGAAGGAAAATGATCCCTACCCTCTTCCTGGAACCCCTCCGGGATATTTATCTCTACTCCACCCGGGACGGCTCCAAGACCGGTAATATCTCCAACGTATATATCTTTTCGATTATCGGAGCATTCATTCTGATCATCGCCTGCATCAATTTTATTAATCTGACGACGGCCCGGTCGGCCGAGCGGGCCAAAGAAGTGGGCATCCGCAAAGTGGTAGGGGCAGGAAAAGGCATGCTGGCCGCGCAGTTCATCGGGGAAAGCGTCATTCTCTGCGTGATCGCCTACGCCCTGGCAATTGTATTCGCCGCGTTGTTGCTGCCGGCCTTTAATCACCTCGCAGGAAAGACCATCAGCCCAGGCATTTTTTCCCAGCCCGGATCCCTGCTGATGCTACTGGGTATTGCAGTACTCATCGGTATCGCCGCCGGTGCATACCCGGCCTTTGTATTATCGTCGTTCCAGCCCGTTACCGTCCTGAAGGGGAAGTTCGTTACGGGCACCCGGGGAATCTTCCTGCGCAAGGCCCTCGTCGTCGTACAGTTCACCATTGCTACCGGTCTGATCATCGCTACCCTCGTCGTAAACAGCCAGCTTGGCTATATGCGCAGCCAGGACCTTGGCTTTTCCAGGAACCAGGAGATCGTCCTGGACGTCAGGGGCGATTCATCCAGGTACGCCTTCAAACAGGAGGTCTCCGCAATGCCTGGGGTCCTGTCAACCGCCCTTTCCAGCAACGTTCCTGGGACCGGGACCTTTAGTGGCGCTTGCCAGATCCAGAATATCAAAGGAGATATGCAAACAGCCAGTGTCAACGTATATCTCATAGATTTCGACTACCTCAAGCAGTTCCAGATCAGGATAGTCGCCGGACGGGCTTTTTCCAGGGAATTTCCCACCGACACGACCCAGGCGATGATCCTGAATGAGACGGCTGTCAGACAACTGGGCTATCTCTCTCCCGAACAGGCCATCGGCAAGCGGTTTGCCCAGTTCAACAATACCGGGACGATCGTCGGTGTGGTCAAAGACTTCCATTTCCGGTCACTCCAGGAAGTGATCAAACCACTCAGCATCCGGATGAGGCCCCAGGACTGCGACCTGCTGTCTGTCAATCTCGACGGCCATCACCTGCCGGCTACCATCGACGCGATAGAGCGCAAATGGAAACGGATGCTGCCCGACAAGCCTTTCAGCTATTTTTTCCTGGATGAATTTTTCGACAGGCAATACCGAAGCGAGGACCGCTTCGGCAAACTGTTCCTTTATTTTGCCGGTCTGGCCATTTTCATCAGTTGCCTTGGGCTTATGGGGCTGGCATCGTACAGTACCCTACAACGTACCAAAGAGATCGGCGTCCGCAAAGTCATCGGCGCCTCGGCAGGCGGTATCGTTTTGCTGCTCTCCAAAGACTTTCTCAAATTGGTTGGCTGGGCTTTTCTGATTGCAGCTCCTTTGTCCTGGTTTTTTATTAATGGATGGCTGCGGGGATTTGCCTACCGGATCCCTGTCTACTGGTGGATATTTGCGGTGGCAGGCCTGACGGCCTTCCTGATTGCTTTGTTGACCGTTAGTTTTCAGGCGATCCGGGCAGCACTGGCCAACCCGATTAAAAGTCTCAGATCTGAATAATCGCCCGCATTAGCTGGCCCTTCTAATATCAACCAACTTTTAAAGGTGGCCCAACAAGCTGCATGCCATGATCAGCCATGGCTTTTGCAATTTCTTCTTTAGCGGGCGGAGATGCCCACTTGTCTGTTACAGCAAAGA
>Ga0179596_10000054_pt1 | contig 131900 bp, 122 predicted proteins | sample CZODoug1_1_08_16_FD_155494 | JGI IMG/M metagenome (GOLD analysis project Ga0179596, IMG submission 155494) | Vadose zone soil fungal communities from Angelo Coast Range Reserve, California, USA - CZODoug1_1_08_16fungal (Illumina Assembly) | ecosystem: Environmental > Terrestrial > Soil >... | reverse complement strand
TCCTGCGACATCCGACGCGGTCGCCTGATGCGAAAGCTCGAAATGGACGCCGGCCCTTTGCGCCGTGGCGATTTGATAATCAAATATCGAGCTGATCGACTCACAGCCCGGAAGCCGGGAAAACAGGCGAACGCGCCCTCCGAGTTCGGCCGAGTTGCTGAATAGCGTAACCTCATGACCCCGGGCCGCTGCGACCCATGCCGCCTCCAATCCGGACACGCCGCCGCCGATGACTGTGACGCGCTTACCGGCTGCTGTCCGTGAGGGACGCCAGTCAGTCTCCTCGCTCATGCCGACCCGGGGATTGTTGTCGCATTGCGTGGGACCGCCGGCAATGGAGACGGCCCAGCAGTTGTTGCACGACACGCATTTACGGATATCCGCGTCACGATTCTGCGCAGATTTCATCCCCCAAGCGGCGTCTGCAATGAGCGTGCGACCGAGCATGACGAAATCGGCCTTGCCGTCCGACAGTAAAGTTTCGGCCTGCACCGGCTCCAGGATTCGGCCGGTGCTCGCCACTTTAACGCCATTCGAGAAACCCTTGAGCCAACCAATGCGATCAATATACGGGCCGCGCGGACCGTGCATGTCGGGCAGGTGGTGGTGTAGCGTCCAGGCCTGTGAGCCCTGCACGAAATTTATGTAGTCGTAGCTGCCGCTGGTAGTCGCATGGCGGGTGATCAATGCACTGTCACCCCAATCGATGCTGTCGGGCAGCCCGTCGCATCCCGGAAGGCGCACGCCGATGATGAACTCCGGTCCGCATTCCTGACGGAGTCGGGCGGCCAACTCGTCGAGCAGTCGCATTCGGTTCTCGAACGAACCCCCATACCGGTCATTGCGTCGGTTCATCCAGGGCGATATGAATTGATGCACGATATGGCCGTGTCCGGCTGAGATTTCCACTCCTGCAAAGCCACACGCTTGTAACCTGATGGTTGAGAGCACCAAGTCATCGGTCATTTCGCGGATCTCGTCGATACTCATGGCGTGTGGCATGGTCCAACTAAGATCATCGGGAAGGGCGCTGGGTGCCACTGCGCCGCCGCGGCGCGCGGCGCGCACGTCGCCCCTGCCCTGTTCGGAGATCTGGGCGATCAGCAGGCTGTCGTGCGCTGAGACAGCGTCGGCGAGTCGACGGAAGCCGTCCAGATTCATCTGTCCGTAGACACGCCCCTGGGCCGCCGGTCCCACCAATCGCCACATCCCAAACGGCTCGGCTACCAACATGGCAGCGCCGCCCTTCGCGCGATTCGCCAGAAAATTGATCAATGCCGGTGTCACGTCCCCTCGCTCGACCAAGCCCGAGAACACAGAGCCGAAGGCGATTCTGTTGCGCAGCGTTCGTCGACCGAGGGTAAGGCTGGAGAAGAGTTGTGGATACGGACTGTTTGCCGCATCAAGTGGTAGATTCAATTCCATTGCCTCCTCACCGCATATCGGCGGCGTCACTATTTCCCAGGGTCATTCCGCCGTGAATGCGTCCGAATGTACGAGACGCCATGATTCCCATCAGCAGTGCGCCTGCGCCCATGGCAAGAAAATGAAGTGGATTGCGCAGATCGAAATCACCCACCTTGCATACAAGGATATATCCGACAGCGATGTTAAACGCTCCCCACACCACGTTGATCGTCGAGGAGGACAGACCCTTTCCAGGAGGCTTTGCAAAAGGGCTTTGAAACGCACGGCCCATCATTCCACTCACGAAATGCGGAATAGCGTTGGCTAGAAAAACACCACCGAAAAAATAAGACACATAGTGATACCACGGCATAATCGAAAACCTCGTCTGGGGTACTAAAACTTTTTGATCTTATCCAGTGCACGGTTACGAGTTAACGTTCGCCCCTTCACGCGCCAATGCCATTGCGATCGCCCGACCGATTCCACGTCCGGCGCCTGTCACGAGTGCGATCTTATTGGCGACGCGCGAGTTCACGCGGGAGGCGCCTCAGTATCGCAGCGCGAATGGCGTGCATTCGTCATGCATTCGATTTTGACGCGCCGGGGACTATAGCCGCGCCGAACCGATCATCGATGTCCATCCACTCCGATATTCCTAGGATCTGGGTAAGCTCATCGAGCTTTCCAATGTCAGGTTCTTCGGCCATTTGACCGCGCCTTATCGCCTCGATTCCTGCACGAATGCCGGACACGACTCGCAGGAGGATGGAGGAGGGGTAGGCCACGATGGAGAAGCCCATTCGTGCATATTCTGCCGGCGATAAAACGGGGGTGCGTCCCGCCTCCGCGGCATTGACGACCAACGGCGCGCAGAAGTGACTGCCAATGGTTTTGAGTTCTTCGATCGAGACGGGTGCTTCGATAAATAAGGCATCCGCGCCGAGTGCCAAGAATCGCTCGCCTCGCGCAATCGCTTCATCCATTCCAAGAACCGCTCGAGCATCGGTACGGGCGATGATAAAGAATTCGGCGGACTGACGGGCGGCGAGGGCGGCCTGCAACTTACGCTCGGCAGTGTCTCGCGACACGACCGTCTTGCCTCCCATATGGCCGCAACGCTTGGGGTTTGTCTGATCCTCGAGAATCAGGCCGTGAACACCCATCGCCTCATAAGTACGCACGGTGCGAGTGACGTTTTTGGCATCCCCGTAGCCATCGTCTCCATCGACAATGACAGGCGATTTGTTTGCCGCAATAATGTCGCGCACACCGGCGGAGATTTCCCCGAAACCGGCAAGCCCAAGATCGGGAATGCCAAGACGGCTTGCCACGAGCCCAAACCCGCCGATCGAGTAGGCTTCAAAGCCTGCTTGTGCAATGAGGCGAGCCGAGAGGGCGTCGTGCGCGCACGGCAGCAACAGCGGTTTGTCCTGCGCTAACAGCTGCCGCAATGTCTTTTGGTTCATATGATTTTCCGTGAGAGACGCGATCAGATCGCTGAGAGGTAGACCCAGGGTCGCGCGATTCGATCTCGCGCTTGAAAAGCACCGATGTCGGTTGCAAATGTCAGCGTGAAATCCACGGCGTCCAACCCGCGCAACAACATCTCGCGCTGCAACGGGGGGATTTGAAACGCAAATGTCGATGCAATTTCGAGCACCCCTGCCTGAAGATCGACCGCAATCAAATGACCGTGGCCGTCGAGTTCAGCGGCTATTGCCTGAACGACCTGCGGTTCCAAAGAAATAGGCAGCAGACCGGTTCGAAAGCAATTGCTGGTAAAGATTGCGCCAAAACTCGGTGCAATCAGGCAACGAAAGCCAAAATCGCGTAGTGCCCAAGCCGCCGTCTCCCGGGAACTACCGCAACCGAAGTTCTCGCCCGCGATTAGAACCTGCGCTTTGCGAAAAGGCTCTTGATTGAGAACAAAATCAGGGTTCTCAGCACCGCCGACTTGATAGCGAAGACCGGCAAACAGACCCTTACCGAAGCCTTCTTTCTGCACCTTCATGAGCTCGCGCCCGGGGATAATCTGATCGGTGTCGATGTTGTTCCGCAAGAAGGGTGCAGCGATGCCGGTGAATCGTGTAAACGGAGTGAGCATCAATGCGCTCCGACGGCGCGTACATCCGTGATCCGGCCCATGACTGCCGATGCTGCAACGGTCGCCGGACTTGCCAAATGAGAACGGACCCCGGGACCTTGTCGGCCTACAAAATTTCGATTGGTCGATGTGATTACCCGTGCGCCCGGAGCAAACGCCTCACCTCCGGCGCCACCGCTCATGCAGAATGAGCAGCCTGATTCTCGCCATTCGAAACCGGCATCCAAAAATATTCGATGCAATCCCTCCGCTTCGGCGGCTCGCTTAATGGCGGTCGATCCCGGTGTGCAGATCGCCTGCACTCCGCGCGCGATCTTCCGTCCCTGCAACCAGCGAGCGGCTAATCTCAGGTCTTCGATTCTTGCATTGGTACATGAACCGATAAAAGCCGCCTGAATCGGCAATCCAAGGATGGGCTGACCCGGCGATAAGCCGCTATAAGCCAACGCCTGTTCCGCAGACCGTCGCGATACCGTCTCTTGGATGAAAGCGGGATTCGGTACATTCCCATCCACTCCAATCACGTGCTCGGGGCTCGTACCCCAAGTAACCTGCGGAGCCAGCCGAGAGACATCGATCGCAAGTTGAGCATCGAAAACAGCATCGGGATCGGACGGCAGCGATCGCCAATAGGCGACGGCCGCATCCCAATTGTGCCCGCTGGGTGCAAAAGGCCGCTCAAAGAGGTAAGCATAAGTGACATCGTCCGGAGCGACGATGCCGGTTCTCGCCCCGAACTCGACCGCCATATTGCACAGCGTAAGCCGGCCTTCGACGGTGAGCTGCCGAACTGCGGGCCCACCGAACTCCAGCGCGCAGCCGCTTCCACCGGAGGCCGAATGTCGGCCGATCAGCGCGAGGATCATATCTTTTGCAAAAACGCCGCTCGGTAATGTGCCATCGAATTTGACGAACATAGTGCGAGGCCTGCTTTGCAGCAGGGTCTGTGTCACGAGTACGTGCTCGCTATCGGTACTGCCTATCCCCCAGCCAAATGCTCCGAGGCCTCCGACGGTACAGGTATGGCTGTCACCACAGACGAACGTGGTGCCCGGCAGCACAAGTCCAAGTTCTGCCGCGATCACGTGCACAATCCCCTGATCCGGGCTGTCCAAATCAAAGAATCGAATTGAATGGGGGCCTACCCGGGCGCTCAGTTCTCTCATAAAGTCGATTCCGCCGGGAATCTTGGAGGTCATGCCGCGGCCGGGTTCGGTATCCACTAAATGGTCTATGGTCGCGAAGGTCAGATTTGGGTTGCGAACGGGCCTTTTTGCTTCGTCGATAGCTTTTAACGACACCGCACCGCTGATTTCGTGCAGGAAATTACGATCTATGTGCAGCAAGTACTCACTATCAGCGACCTCGCGGATCTGGTGATCACGCCAAATTTTTTCGAAAAGTGTGCTCCCCATTGACTAATTTCCAGTCGAAAGTGCGGTCTGCATGGATACACATGTATACATGTCTTCAATATACTCCGATTTCAAGGCCATAATTGGCTTACATAGCGCTGTTATTTGATAATTTGTCGACAATTTAGATAAAATGATCTTATGATGCAAGTACGATAAAGAATCGACTGCACTCGAAATCTTGCCAATACGGGGGTCGGTTCTAGCTTGCTCCCCCTGGACGTCGTAGCTTTACGGCCGGGAAAGTAAATCAGGGCGTTCATTATGACGACTCGGGCACATGAAATTGCTGACGTGCTAAGGCAGAAAATTATCTGTGGAGAGCTCGAGCCAGACTTGCACTTACAAGAGGTGCCTTTGGCGAGCAACTTCGGCACGTCGCGAACTCCGATCCGTGAGGCGTTGCGCTTGCTCGAAAATGAAAATCTCGTGGTCTATTCAACCAACCGAGGTTTTGTCGTGCGCAGCTATAGCTTGGAGGACATCAAGCATGCGTTCGACGTTCGTGCAACGCTCGAGGGAATGGCTTGCCGCCTGGTCGCCGAGATTGGATTGTCAGCAAGGCATGACCAAACGATGAAGGATTGTCTTGAAAGGATGGAAGAAATTGTCGGCGGAGAACGCTGGGAAGAAAGGCAAAAACATGAGTGGTTTGAACTGAATTACCGGTTTCACCAAACCATTATCGTCGCGTCAGGCAATAAACTTCTCGCAGATTTAATCGTGCAGACGCAGCGGCTGCCTAATATTTTCGATGAACGTCAGCGCCTGCAACATGCGACGGCAAATCAGATCAGCCTGCTATTTTCGTTCGAGGACACGAAGAACTCTTTGCGAGACCACATCGAGATCGTTTCCAGTCTCCGCGGGCGGCAAGGGTCCCGAGCCGAATCGCTCATGCGCGAGCACATCCTTCGAAGTCGTTTAGCCATCGAACAGCGCTTCGACAAAGTCTTTGGCTAGGACAATTGCACGTGCCATCGCCGTCAGGCCGCTCCGTTAAAGGTGGCTGTGCGAAAACCACTCGGTTGCATTTGTGACACAAACGCGGCAGCGGCCGGCGCTACAACACTTAAGAACGACCATGCCACATAACAGCGTACGACTGATCCTTTTAATTTTTGTCTTTGGCCTATTGGCCGGCGGATGTCTTGGGAAAGCAATTTTAGTTGCTGCGGCGCTTGCGCACCTCCTCGCGTTGGGCAAGGGAGAGTTGGGCTGGATCGTTTCTTCGACAGGTGCTGCAGCCCTCATCGTGGCGCCGTTCGGCGGGTGGCTCATCGACCGACTCGGCGACAAGCGCATTCTTGTCGCATCGCTACTGCTCACCGCGGCCACGAGTTTCGCATCGACCCTGGCAAGCAGCTTTAACACCATGCTTGCGATCCGCATCATCGAGGGAGTGGGTTACACGGGCATCGTGATTTCCGGCACCACGCTCATGATCCGGGCGACCGATGGCGCGCGGCGCGCGGGCGCACTGTCCCTTTGGGCGTGTTACGCACCGTTCGGTGTAGGAATTTGTTTGCTCTTAGGAACCGCTCTTTCTTCACAACAGGATTGGCGCGACGTCTTTTATCTGCACTCGATCCTCCTGCTCGGCTCGATACTGACCATTCCCGCGCTTCCACCAATCCCGCAACGCGTCGACGGGCCGAGTTCTGCGGTAGAAATTCGCCGGGGTGCAACGAGTCTCCCCGTTGTAGCGATCGGAATCGCTTTTGGCCTCACGACTTTTGTTCAGGGAGGGATGGTCGCCGCGAGTCCCCTTTATTTGACAACCGCACGCGCTCTTCCCTTGAGTGAGGCTGCCGGCTTCGGCGCGCTCATGCCAATTGGGGCTGTTCTCGGCAGTTTAATTGCTGCATCGCTCACGGGCAGAGGAGTTTCATTAGCGAAAGTGGCGGTCGTCGCGATCGGTCTTGCCGCCGTGGCCGGAGCGCTCATTTTCATTCCTACCCTGGATCTTCTGTCCTTCAGAGCCGCCATTTTTGCATTTGCGATCGGAGGCGGATTGCTCTTTAGCCTCCTTACCGTAAATATTGCCCGAGTTGCATCGAGTAAAGTCATCGGCACTTCGACGGGAGTGATAAATCAGATCAGCCACATCGGCAGCCTACTTGGCCCCCCGACCTTCTTCTCCCTCTTAAATTCCGACTGGCGCCTACGAGCGGCAACGATTGTGGCAGCCTGCGCTCTGACGTACTGGTTCGGCTTTAGAAAAAATAGTCCTGCGATGCGCAGCGGGAGTTGATACACAGCGCAAAATGCGCGCCGTTGGACACTTGCCGCTCGAAAGGCTTTTTACGGCGACTCCGCAATTGTTTCCACCGGTCACGTCGTCAACAACCGGAATCACGCGATAGGGCGGTGATAGGAAACCGAAACGCCGCCGGGCGACTTGGTTTCTAGCGCTTGTGTACCCCTTACCGCGCAGGGCCCCGGCCCAACCAAGTCGCTAATTGTCGACAACTATCGGCATTTCTCATATTTTAGGCCCCCTGTAGTCGTTTAAGCTTCCATATTGTCGACATGTATGCTAAAACAGCTGGAACTATAAATTTGATTGGTTTGGCTGGCCGAACTTAAAGATGGACATCCGCAACGGATGGGGGGAAGAAGAATGGGGGATAAGAAGATCGGGATCCCGAAGCGTGAGTTGAGCCTACCTGTGGTGGCATGCGCCACGATTACCTGCATGAGCCTGTGGGGTCTCAGCCGCGCAACCGCTCAGGAAGTGTCGGTCCCACTCGCAGCGAGTGATCAATCGGGGCTCCAGGAGATTGTGGTTACAGCCACCAGACGTTCGGAGAGCCTACAAAAGGTGCCGATCTCTATTGATGTGGTGAGCGGCGAGGCGCTTCAGGCCCAGGGCATTACCTCGCTCGGCGACATGTCGGTCAATATTCCGGACTTGCGAATTGTTTCGGGCGGACCTTCGGATGCACTATTCATCCGTGGCATCGGCTCTGGCAATAATTCCGGCTTCGAACAGTCAGTCGGGACTTTTGTCGATGATATCTATCATGGTCGCTCGCGCGCGAGTGAAGCCGGCTTTCTGGACACCGCGCGTGTCGAGGTGCTCAAGGGGCCACAGACAACGTATTTTGGTAACAACGCAATCGCCGGTGCGATCAGCATCACGACCGTGAAGCCCGGCCGAACCGAAGAGGGTTTTGCCAGAGCTCTCTGGGACCCCTCTTTCCATGGCTACGAGTTTGAAGCGGCCGAGACGGTACCGCTCACCGACACCTTCAGTGTGCGTGGTGCTGTTGGAATATCGGGTCAAGAAGGGTGGCTTCCCGACCCGAACGCCAACCGCGATGTGCCCGGCAATAGCCGCAAAATTGGCAGGCTGTCCGCCCGTTGGGAACCGTTTCAAGAACTCACTATCGACCTGAAAGCGCAGTACGGTAATGAATCCGAGGTCGGCGCGATCCCGCAGTACGTGAGCCAATGTCCACCGGCTCCAGCATTTACGGCCGGTCCCGCGGGCTTTTGTAAGGTGCTATTGGCCGCCGATGGCGGGCAGGTCCCCACGAACGAAGCTTCGGGCGGACCCGGTCAAGGGACACGCCTTCAGACGCAAGAATACGTCTCGACAATCGCATGGGACCTCAATTCGTCCACGCTCACGTCGGTCACCGGATATTCCCTGTATGACTTCGATGACCATCTACAACTTTCGCAAACCTTGCCACAACTCTTCACGATAACCGCCCCGGAGAAGTATCACCAGTTTAGCGAAGAAGTGCGGCTGGCTTCCTCCGGTGATCATCGGTTGGACTATCTTGTCGGGGCCTACTTTCAAGCAGACGGGATTGATGGCAGCACAAATTTCAACTACGCATTCTTGACGCCCGTCATTGCAGGGATTCCGCCGCTGAGCGCACTCGCGGCTTACTCACCGCTGGGGCAAGCCGACCAATACAACCAAGATGACAAAACGTATTCCGCTTTCGCCGCATTGACCTGGCATGTGGCGCCTAATCTGCGGCTCAAGGCCGCGGCGCGCGGCACGGACGTCCATAAGGACTTTACTCGGGATGTTTATTTCGGGACCGCCCAGGCACCCTATGGGGGAATAATTCCGTACCCAAGCCCCGCTTTGGCTGGAATGGCGCAGGCATTCGCCGCCGGAGCAAAACTTGGTAACGCCGGCATTATCCCTTATCGACTCACCAATAGGCATTTGAGCCCTTCTGCTGGAATCGAATACGACATCGTGCCAACCGTGATGGCCTATTTCACATTTACCAACGGCTTCAAAGCGGGAGGGTTCAACACGATCGAGCAAACGGGTGTAGCTGGTGCCGCGGCGTTCGGCCCCGAAACAGTCAACTCATATGAAGCCGGGATCAAGAGTGAATGGCTCAACAAGTCGCTGGTCGTGAACGTAGATCTCTTTCACAACCAGTACAATGGCCTGCAGGAGGCCGTGCCAATTTTGAGCGGATCTGCCGTCATCAATGAAGTTCGAAATGTTGCGAGCGCTCTATCGCAAGGCATCGAAGTGCAAATGAACTATTTACTCACGAGTCATTTCACACTAGATCTGTCGACCACCTTCCTTGATACGCATTATCAAAGTTATGCGAACGGCGCGCCAACCTCGCTGGATTCGGCCGAAGGCCAAACAACCCAGAATCTATCTGGCCAAACGACCCAATATGCACCCAAGGTGGCGGGGACCTTCGGTGTGCAATATTCGCAACGCCTCTCGCAACAGTTCGAGTTCGTTGCACACAGCCAGGTTTTCTTTTCGGGCCGCTATAGCCTTTCGCCGAGCCTTGATCCTTACCTCGAACAAGGCTCATATGCGAAAATAGATGCACTGATCGCGTTACGCGACGACTCGCACCACATGGAATATTCAGTTATCGGAAGAAACTTGAACTCTGCGAACATTCGCGTCTTCGGTACCGCCCTTCCGACATCACCAGGTAGTTTCACCATCGCGCAGGAACCACCGCGAAGCATATCGATACAAGCCAAGGTTTCATTTTAGAGAAAAGTACGGGCGGGGCTTGGCTGCCCTGGCCTATATTCGGTTTGAATGTAAGCGGCGATAACACTAGCCGTAGCGAGGATTACCCATGACGACAAACGTTGACTCAAAGGCACTTAACGAGGTTAGCGAACGCTACGATCTTGATGGCGCTGCGGTAATTCGCGACGTGGTGTCCCAGCCGTGGCTGGACCGTCTCGCTGAAGGTACCGACCGGCTCATGAGCGGGTCAGGCGCCGATCGCGACTTTAGCCGGCCCGGGGAGGGGCGATTTTTTGGCGATTTGTTCGCCTATAAGCGCATTCCTGAGTATCGAGCGTTCATATTTGAATCCGGTATCGCCCGTCTTGTCGCGGACATCATGGGCGCGAATACGGTGCGTTTCTTTTACGATCAACCGCTGGTAAAGGAGCCAGGCACACCTAAGCGGACGCCCTGGCATATCGATTCCGCTTACTGGCCCTGCGCGGGCTGGCAGGTCATGTCAGTCTGGGTTCCGCTGGATGTAGCTACACCAGAGACTGGCATGGTGAGCTACGTCAAGGGCTCGCATAAATGGGACGCTTTCTATCCCATGGAAAATTGGTCGGATAATAGCGACGGCACAGCTGATGGGCTGCGCGATGAAGATATGAGCCCTGGGGAAAATCCCGGATCAGGTGCGAGCGCAAAACAACCGCGTACATTGGCCGACATTCGCGAACATCCAGAACACTATGAATTTGCGACGTGGGACGTGAAACCAGGCGATGTCGTCATTCATCATATGCACACCATTCATGGTGCACCGGGCAATCGTTCGCAGACGCAAAGACGACGAGCAATAGCCTTCCGCTTTTTTGGTGACGATGCCCGTTGGGATGATTCACGCCCGCATTTCATGCGTAGGCTGCGTAGAAATGCGCCAGACCTCCCTTATCCTGATCATAAAACCGGCGACCTCATCACCTCGGATGTATTCCCGGTACTCTGGTCGCGCAACGCCGCGTGAAACTGGGTTTCTTCAAGATGCTTCAGTCGAGTAGCAACTGAAGAGGCTGAAACCGCGGGTACATTGCAGCGCAGTATACCGACTGACCAACCATCGTGCGTCATCGAGCGGCCGGCTTGCCCATTCTCCGATCGCGTCGCTCCAATTTCTGGACGAACTGCGAACTCAGGATGGAAAGAGCGAGATAGAGAGCGATCACAAAAGTTGCCCAACGACGCTGACGCCCTTCAGCGAGTCCAGCGATGATGTTTCTGGTCACCAGCGGGCCGATCGCAAGGCACACGCCGCAGAGCACGGAAAAGTTGGCCGATAGTTACCGCGAGATCGATTGTGGTATTAACAATAGTCTGCCAAATTGAGATCGTTATCGAATTACGATAATATGAGTATATGATCGAAAGTTTCGGCAATCGGCTAGCTGAGGACCTATTCTTCGATCGACAGTCTCGAGAAACGAGGGGGTTTCCGCCGGAGTTACGGCGACCAGCGCGACGTAAGTTGCTGTATCTGCATGATGCCTCGGAGCTAGGTGATTTGAGAGTTCCGCCGGGTAATCGACTTGAATCTCTTAAGGGCGAATGGCGTGGATTTTATTCGATTCGAATCAACGATCAATGGCGAGTCGTATTTCGCTGGCAAGGAGGCCACGCGGCGGAGGTTCGAGTGGTGGACTATCATTAGATTTGAAAGAGGCTGAGGTCCTAGATATGAGTAGAAAAAATACGGCACAACCGGTAAATCCATTTCATCCGGGGGAGATTCTCCTGGAGGAATTCCTTCAGCCAGGGAAGATTACGCAGGCAGCCTTTGCCCGGAAGATCGGATGGACCAAGGCGCGGCTCAACGAATTTGTTCGCGGTAAGCGGGGAGTGACGGCGGATGCTGCACTCGACCTGGGAGACGCTCTTGGCACTTCCGCGCGATTGTGGATGAATCTGCAGTCGACTTGGGATTTGTCACAAGCGGAGAGGCGTCGGAGTGCAGCGTAGATGCCCTTAAACCCTGGCGTGAGTTTTGCGTGACCCAGTCGGTAGAGTTTTTGAAATCGCCGCCTGGCAATCGGCTTGAGGCGCTTGGAAAGGATCGGAAAGGGCAGTACAGCATCCGCGTAAATGACCAATGGCGGTTGTGCTTTAGATGGACCGATTCAGGACCGGAAGATGTCGAGATAGTGGATTACCACTGACCGAACGATTGAGGAGGTTGAAACGATGGGCATAAAGAATGGCATGCGCCCGGTGCATCCCGGCGAGGTGTTGAGAGAGGACTATTTGATCCCGCTTGGCATGAGCGTGAACGCGCTCGCCAAGGCTCTTCATGTGCCGACCCCGCGCCTCAATGAAGTGGCTCGCGAACGTCGTGGTATCACTGCGGACACCGCCCTGCGTCTGGCTCGTTACTTCGGTGGCGATGCACAATCGTGGCTCAATCTACAAGCCATGTACGAGCTGCGTATGGCAGAGATTGCTAGCGCCAAGAAGATTGAGCGAGAAGTGCAAGTCCGGTCCGAGGATCTAACCGAAGCGTGATCAGAGAATTTGGTTACCCCATTTTCGCTCATCACGTTGCAGCCGCCATACGCTCTGCCGGCCGGACAACGCCCCTACCGATATCAAACCTGCGCTGATCCAGAGTTTAGCGTTTCGCCGCGAACGCCTGGATTTGCTCGAGGGTAAGGTACCCTTTCTTCTCCACGTCGATCGTGTCGAACGCTTCTGCCACCCGCGGCATGCCGGCCTTCGCCTCTTCGAGCGTCAACTTGCCGTCATGATTGACATCGGCGGCTTGAAACTTCGCTGCAATCCCTTGCGGCGATCGTGACTGAGCCACGGCCGCACTGGCCAGGGTGGCGCCGAGTATCGAGGAAATGACGATGGTTGAGCGGATTTTTTCGATGAATGACATATGATCCTCCTTTCCTATCTGGTTAAGCTGCCCACCGAAGCTCGTGCAAAGACTGCGCCTTACGGGCCAAGCGCTCGTCATGCGGACTTACTGAGACGCATGTCTAAGTTTCCCACCATTGAGGGCGCCCTCGTTCGAGGAACCGTGAGCCTCTCGCTGATGACGCTATCGTGCAGGTTGTCCGACTGCCTATGGACACGGCCGGATCACAAACATTGCAGATCCGTCGTCGGATTTACATTTTTTTACCGTCGATCATCGCCGCTTTGGTCCTTCTTGCCGTAGATAACACGCGAGTGCGCGGAAGTTTCAACGACCTATTCCGCGTGGGAAGACATGCGAGATCGCAGCGGAAGATGAGGAATGCGCAATGAGGTTGAAGTGAACCGCGGGCGGTTTGTCGAGCCCGCTCGCATTAACGTTCCACATGACGCGCGGCGAACCAGATCATGGTGTGGCGGGCTTGACCACCTTACCGCCCTTCATCACGAAATCCACATGCTGCAACTGGTTAATATCTGCCAAGGGGTCGCCATGTGTCGCGATGATGTCGGCGTAGCGGCCGGTTTGGATCGATCCGATGTCCGCCTGATCACCAATCAGATCGGCCGCGCCGGATGTTGCAGCTAGGATCGAATCCATCGCGGGGATACCCGCATCGACCATCAGTCTGAATTCCTTCGCATTCTCGCCATGGGGGAAGACTCCGGCATCGGTGCCAAAAGCGATCTTCACGCCCGCCCTGTAAGCGTTGTAGACATTGCGGCTCATCACAGGGCCGACCGCAAGCGCCTTGGCAGCACTAGAGGGATTCAGCATCTCCGGATGCTTGTTGGCATACTCGACCACGGAGGCACCGGCGATCAGCGTGGGCACCAGATAGGTGCCGTGCGCCTTCATCACCTTGTAAGTCTCTTCATCGGCAAACGAGCCGTGCTCGATGGAGTCCACGCCGAGCGCCGCAGCATGCTCGATCGCGCCCTTGCCATGGGCGTGTGCCGCCACCTTCATATGAAGCGTGTGAGCCGTGTCAACGACCGCCTTGATTTCTGCATCCGTCATCAACTGGGCTTCGGGATCGTCGCCAACGGATATGACCCCGCCCGACGGCATGATCTTGATGATATCTGTTCCTGCGCGGTGGTGTTCGCGCACCGCCTTGATCGCCTCTTCAGGACTATCCACAATGCCGTCGGTCCATTCTCGTTTGGTGATCTGCTCGTCGTAGCCGGTACTGGCGTCGCCATGGCCGCCGGTCGGACCCAGCGCGCTACCGGAGACCCACACGCGTGGTCCCTCGATACGGTCCGATGCGATCGCCTTTTTCAGCGCGATAATCGCTGGCGTGTAGGCGGCGACATCGCGCACCGAGGTGAAGCCCGCGAGCAGCGTCGCGTGCGCATTGCTCACGCCGACCAACAGCCTGTCGAACTCGGTATGAGTCACCGCGTCGGCTCGAGGGGTGGTCGAACCGGGCTTGAACAACAGGTGGACGTGGCAGTCGATGAGTCCGGGCAGGACAGTCTCCTTCGACAGATCGATCACCTCGGCACCCGGCGGATCGGTATAACCGGGAGTGACGGAGACGATCCGGTCATTCCTTACGAGTATGGATACGTTCGCACGCATAGTGCGCGAGACAGCGTCGATCAGCCGGCCGGCGTGGATGACGACATCCCCGGCGAGCGCTGGCGCAGCGGCCAACGATCCAAGCAACAGGGCAATCGCGGCCAATTTGGAACTTCTATGCAGCATATTATCCTCGTGAGGGCCGGGTTCAGAAATGTTTGGTGACTTCAATGCCGATCGTGCGTGGGACGAGGCTGATCGCCCGCACGTTATTGAGCCCGCCGTAGATGGTGCCGCTGGTCTTGTTGACGACGGCGCTGCTGTTGGCCAGGTTGTTCGCGAACGCCGAGACGCTCCAGTCGGCGGGGCCGCTGAGGGTGGCGCGCAGGCTTTCCATCACATAGGACGGGAGATAATCCTGGAAGGCGTTGGTATGGGGAAACGTGGTCCATGATGATCCGGTGTAATTGGCGTCCGCACGCAGCATCGCCTTGTACGCCGGGCTCAGAGCCCAACTGTATTGCGCGCTGGCTTGCGCCGTCACTTTCGGCACATACGGGATCGGATCGCCGCGCACACCGGGCGCCAGCAGCGTCTGATTGGTCTGGCTCTCAGTCAGGGTAGCGTCGCTATAGGACCCCGATGCCTGGAGCTGCAAACCTGTCAGGGGGTACAGCGTAGCCTCGATCTCCGTGCCGCGCACGCGCGCACTGCCGGCATTGGTGATGAACGCGAAGTTGGTGTTCGGCAAGGTGCCCGAGGTCTGCATATTGCTCCAATTGATCTGGTATACATCGGCGTTGAAGACCAGTTTCCGGTCCAACAGCTCGCTCTTCAGGCCCAGCTCGTAATTCCAGAGCGAATCGGATTGGTAGGTCTGCAGGTTGGCGGGTAAGCCCAGGATCTGGTTCACGCCTCCCGGGCGCTCACCGCTCGATGCCGTCACATACCCGAGCACGTAGTCGGTCAATTTGTAGCTGATATCCGCCTTGTACAGGAGTCCGTGGTCTTTGCCCGTTGCGTCGATCGGAGTCGAAGCAACAAAGCCGACGAGTGGGTCGACCACAGTTATTTGGTTGGTGGTCCGGCGAGTGTAGTCGAAATACCGGATGCCGCCGGTCATCGAGAGCCGCTCCGTGATGTCGTAGGTCGCCTCGGCGAAGCCCGCGAATTGCTTCAGCCCATCGCCTATTACGCGCTGGCCTTCAAGCGACGCGGCAGAGGCCGACAGGGGTTCGCCGGTTGCTGCGTCGGCGTGCAGGATATTGCTATCGAAATTGCCCTCACGGTTCGAATAGTAGAAGCCCGTAGTCCACTGCAGCGGCCCGTGATCGTTGGATGCGAGACGTACCTCGGCGGTATCGGTAGAGGTAATTTGCGGCGAATTGGCAACCGCGGGCGCCTGCGAATTAAAGAGGTTGTAGTTCGCCGATCCGACCGGATACAACGCGCCGAACGTACGGAAAAAGGCCGATGTGTCGTAACTGTAATTGAAGTTGCGGTGGGTGTGAGAGACGATTCCGGTCAGCCGTACGGGGCCCACATCCCAATTCAGCGTCCCGCTGAAGAGCTGAAAGTCGTCCCTCACCGGCTGCAGCGCCTCATAGTTCTGGTTGTAGGCGCCGTCCGCCAGGAAGTAGTCGTCCAGCGCTCCACGGACATTCTGGAACACGGCGAGACCATCGATCGTCAGTCCATTGACAGGCTGCGCACGAACCGTCAGCCGCCCGCCTTCGGTCGTGTGCTCATTGACCCCGTTCCTGTGGAGTGTGAGGTCGTCTACATAGCCGGGTGCGTACTGATAGAAACCAACCGCGCGGAGCGCAAGCTCGTCGTCGATGATGGGCACATTGACCATCGCCTGGGTCTGATACCCGGCGCCGCCGCGCGCCACGTCGGTCCCTTCGCCGGTGACGGTTGCCTCGGTCTCGTCGAGCTTGGGCTTGGCGAAGATCAGTCTGACCGTGCCCGCCATCGAGGACGAGCCATAGAGCGTGCCCTGCGGTCCGCGCAGCACCTCGACGCGATCGATGTCGAACAGCCGGATAGCCGGCGTCGTACCGCCGGCGTCCGAGGTCACACCCGCCGATCCGACCACCGACGTATCGTCGTAGTAGAGGCCGACGGTCGCCTCTCCCGCGGCGCGGATGTTGCGGAGGGTAAGACGGGAGCCCGAGAGGCTGCTTTCGGTCACGATCAGACCGGGACTCACGCGATTGAGCGACCCGATGTCGGTGACGCCCATCGCGGTCAAGGTATTGCCGGTAACGGCGGTGATCGCCAGAGGCGTATCCTGGAGGTTGGTCGCGCGCTTGAGCGCAGTAACGACGATTTCTTCGATTTGGAGCCCTTGTTTGGACCCCTTGTCAGAAGTCTGAGATTCCTTGTTCACCGTAGCAGAGTCCGAATTTTTTCCTTGATCCACTTGTGGGTGATCCACTTCGGCCAACGCCACATCACGATTCGCAGTGTCGCCTTCCTTGGTGATGCGAGGTGATACCCGCTTTTCTTTCGTGGGTTCTACTACCAACACTCCGTTTGCCTTTTCGCTCACCGATAAGCCCGTACCGCTCAGCAGCAGACGGATCGCCTCGAGCGGCTCGTAATCCCCACGTACGGTATTGGTGGTAAACCCCTTCACCTTTTCCGACGCGAAGAGAATCTGAATCGACGCTTGACGACCAAATTCGAGCAGCGAATGCGAGGCCTCGGAAGGCTCAATGTCAAAAGTCTTTGGGGTTGCGAAAGCGGCCTGCGATCCGGCAAGCAGCAAACTCAGCAGCATGGCCGCTGAATCCAAGAAACGAAATCCACGAACGCGTGAAGGCATATTGAGTTTCCCATATCGGCGTCTTTGTACCGATGTTGGGAAGTGAGACGTGCCGGAAATCACGTTCCGCTATAAATATTTCAAAATTATTTCGATTCTGCCGAGGAGAGCAGAAGCTGATGACTTCCCACTATCTCCGCATGCACGCCGAAGTCGGACTCGAGAACACTCACAAACGCATCGAGATTTGTCGGTTTGAAAAAGCCGCCGATCTTCAGCGCGGCGACCGCGGGATCGGCGATGATGAGTTGCTTGTCATTGTAGCGATTGAATTGCGCCACGACTTCGGAGAGCCGGTCGCCGTCGAAGGCAAGCATCTGATTCCGCCAGGCTAGCTTGCGAGAGATCACATCTTTCGGCAGAGCTTTCAGAGTCACACCGCCGGTGTCGGCGACCGCGCTTTGTCCGGCGACAAGCACAGGCGACGCCAGAGGACTTATACTTTTGGCATGATCGAGTACGTCGGGCGTGCCGACGATTACTCGACCCTCCTCGACAGTGACTTCGACGGTGTTATCGAGCTTTCGAACGTTGAATCGGGTACCCACGGCGAGCACGACGGTTTGTCCGGTCGACACGATGAATGGACGGGTCACATCGTGCGCGACCTCAAAGTTCGCCTCGCCGCGAATCAACTGAATGTTCCTCATATTCGGGCCCAGCTCCACACGCAGTATCGTGTCGGTATTGAGCTCGACGACCGACTGATCCTTCAGGACAACGACCTGGAATCCACCTTTGGTAGTCGCATAAGTTTCCGTTTTCGGCAAGGTGCGTAGGATCCAAAGTGCCGCTGCGGCAATCATCACGCTGGCTGCCAACGCGAACCCCACGGCGACGCGGCGGTTTCGTACCGGGCGCCGGCCGCCGTTCAGATAGTCATCCTGGATGGGTGTGTTTGGCGCCGGATGCAAGGCTTGAACGCGATCCAGCGCCTGCCACACCGCGGCAAGCCGAGTATACGCCGCGGCATGGCGAACATCGGCGCCCTTCCAGTGATCGAACTCAGCCATGACCTGTGCCGACAGGTCATGGCGATCCAGTCGTGCCAGCCACTCACTTGCTTGAACTTCGATCTCGTTATTGCTCATCGGAATGGTCCTTCCGGTTAACCGCGAACACTGTGGGTCGTGCGTTCGCCGGTTCTCTGCGCTGCGCGAACATGCGGTCAGCGCAAAGACGCACACCATACGCCACGTGCTTCTCCACCGTGCTCTCCGAAATACCGAGCCGCTGCGCGATCGCGCGTTGCGGCAGGCCGTAGAGCTTGCGCAACGTCAGGACCTCTCGGCAACGATCCGGCAGCCCGGCAATAGCTTCGGCCAGCAATGCCAACTCCTGTCGTGCGTTCAGCGCGTCATCGGCGGGGGGCTGCTGATCTAGGACGTTCAGGCTTTCTATCTCCGCCATTGCGTCGAGCGAAACTACGCGGCTTTTGCGAATGCGATCCAAGGCGACGTTGCGGGCACTGGTGAATAAAAAGGCATGCCAATTGCGCACCGCGAGAGAAGCAGCCTCGCTCAAGCCCAGCAGGCGGGCATAGGTCTCCTGGACGACATCGTCAATGTCCGCCCCATTCTTGAAGAATCTCGACAAATATCCGCGCAACGCCCTTTCGTGTACAAGGATCTCCTTGGCCAGCCACGCGTTGAGTTCGGTTTGATTCATGCACGATTCCAGGCCAAATTGTAAGTCCGCCGACCCGGTGTAAGCTCAACTAAATATTTGGGTGCGCCTATGGCGGAAGACCTCCTGTCGTACGTCTTAGGCCTTCCGACCGGCGGTGAGTCGGCATAAGCTTTTCGAACTCGCAACGCTGAAAGGATAACCATGAGCCAGGACAAGAATATCGTGATCGCCCAGCAGCTTCTCGCCGGCATTGGCGAGGGCCGCCCCCCCGAAACTCTCGCCGCCATGTTCGCCGAAGATCTTCGTTTTGAGATCCAGGGCGACGATGGTGTGCTCCCATGGATCGGACACAAGATCGGGCGCCAGGCCGCCGCAAACTTCTTTCGCGACATCCGCGTGCTGACAGAGCCTGTCAAATTCGAGGTCGAGGACATCCTTGGCGGTCCCGACCGGGCGGTGATCGTCGGTGAACTCGCAACGCGGATCAAATCGTCGGGCAAGATAGTCAACACCCAGTTCGCCATCGTCCTCACGATTTCGGCCGACAAGATAACGCGCTTCCAGATGCTCGAGGATAGCTTCGACCTGTCACGCGCGGTGCGTGGGTAAGGTTATGCCGGACCGGAGACGATCTAAGAGTCAGGCAAAAAAATCATGCACTGTGGGACGCAGAGGCAATATCGAATCCAGAGCTTAGGCGGTTGACCGGTTGCAAGAGGACTATCGTGCGCCGTGTTCGGCGGGTTCCACCGACGGAAACGCACCTAACGAGGTAGCAGAAGCCACCCCGTGCGTCGCCGATTTGAAGATTGCGGCCCCGGCGGGGGTCTCTCGAGGAATGATTTCATGTGCGCAGCTAAAGGTGATCGTTTTTTGTGAGCGCGCGACGACGTCGTAACTCCGGCTCATAGGCCAGGGAAGGTCGTCGCAGTTCTGTCTCCTGGAGCGCTCGTTCTACTCAGCAGCTCCCGGACGCCTCGCAGATGGACGAGAATGTGTTCGCGGGTGAGCTGTTCGATCGACGCTGCGCTGCGCTTGCCGCGCAATGCGGCGATGAGTCGTTGGTGATCTGCAACTGCTGTCAAACCTGCCTTGGGACCGAGCAGCTGCATGAGCACTCCCTGGTCGCGTGCGAACATTGAGCGGCTCAAGCTGTCTAGTCGCGTCTGCAATTGGGCGAGCTGCTCGAGGACGACTTGATTCGGGCAGCGAGCGAGCACGACCGCGTGAAAATGGCGGTTGGCGCGACTAATCGCGGGTAGGTCTAGCGCACGCAGTGCGGTCCGGATCGACTGGTTGCACTCCCCGAGCTGCTGCAGGTCACCTCGCGTGATGAGCGGCGCGGCCAGCGCGGTCGCATAGCCTTCCAGGACTGCAACCGACTCGAACAGCTCTACCCAGCGCTCAGGACTGAACGCTGCGACGGCCGGCCCCGCATTGGCAGTGTAAGTAATGAGGTATTCGGCTTCCAAACGCCGAATGGCTTCACGAATGGGGAACTGACTCATCTGGAACTCGGTAGCGAGCTGGGCGATGACGAGCCGTTGCCCGGGCGTATAGGCGCCTCTCTCGATCCGTCCGCGAATCAGTTCGTAAACCGTCTCCTGCTTGTTGCGCGTGGTCTCCGAGCCAGATTGCGAATCGACCGGCGTCATAGGGCCATACTCGTAGTAGCACCCGCCGATCGAGTATGTTCCGAGTTGAGTTCAGCGGCGAGCGCGTCGAGAAAGGCCTCGACTTCCTCGGGTGTGCCCACGGTAATGCGAATGCTTGTCGGATCGCCCATCGCGTCCAAGGGCCGGACAATCACGCCGCGTGCTTCCAAGGCGCCGGCTACGGCCTTTGCGTGACCCACGGGCACGCACGCAAAGTTACCTTGCGAAGTGAGTGGTTCGAGTCCCAAAGTTCGTAGTCCCGCACAGAGCCGCGTGCGGCCGGCCTCATTCTGCGCACGCCGGCGCGTGAGCTCGTTCGGGTGTCCGAGACTCGCGAGCGCTGCGGCTTGCGCGGTGCGAGTCACTTCGTAGGGATTTTGGATCCGTCGGCAGGTGGCAACCACCGCCGCCGGTGCAACTGCGTAGCCGATTCGTAGCCCAGCCAGGCCATATATCTTGGAGAACGTCCGCAGTACGACGGCCTGCCGCGCGCAGGGGCTGCTTATGCGGACGGGGTCAGGGTAATCGGGATGAGCAACATATTCGAAGTACGCTTCATCGATGATCGGTAGAACTCGGGCCGGCAGGTCTTCGAGGAATGCCGTGAGTTCGGATCGCGAGACCAGCCCACCCGTCGGGTTGTTCGGCGTGCAGATGTAGACGAGCCGCGTCCGTGGTCCGATTGCGCGGCGCATGGCGGGCAGGTTGTAGGTGCCGTCCGCCTTGAGCGGCACGGGTACTGGGATGGCACCCATTCGCAGTGCTTCCAGCCGGTAGACATGGAAGGTCGGCTGGCCGAAGACCACTTCGTCGCCGACCTCCAAGTAGGCGCTCGACAGATGAGCGAGCAGGGCACAGCCACTGCCTCCCACTATCACCTCATTGGGTTCGACACCGTGAAACCGGGCCAGCGCCTCGCTCACCGGCGTGGAATACGAGTCCGGATAACGTTGAACGGCCGTAGAAACCGATTCGAGAGCCGCCCGTGCCGCGGGAAACGGCCCCTCTGCGCCCTCGTTGGAGGCCAATTTGATGACTAAGCCCTGATAGCCGGTGTCGCGGCGCACGGCGGCCGCGTCGCGACCGGCGCTGTAAGCGGGCAGAGACCGAATCGCGGCACGGGGAGCGAGCGCCGGATGTTCTTCGGTGAGTACGTTGTCCATGTGCAGATCATATAACGATTTCTATCAAGATCATATAGTGATTGCAGATATGATTCGCTATACTGATACCATGCAGACCCTCGACAAGCTGTTTATTGGCGGCACCTGGTCGGATTCGCGGGGCGCGAGCCGAACGCTTCTCGCCCCCGCCACGGAGCTAGCACACGCGACAGTTCGTGACGCGATCGCGGCTGACGTCGACGACGCCGCCAGCGCTGCACGAAGCGCCGCCCGGGCTTGGGCAGAGACGGCCCCAGAAGAGCGAGCAGCCCTGGTTGCGTCGATCGGATCCTGTTTGGGCGAGCGGGCGGAAGAACTGGCGCGAGACTTCGCTACTGAGATCGGTACGCCGCTTGCCGACGCACGCCGTCTGCAGGTCCAGCTCGCCTTGCGCGTTTTCGCGCAAGCTCCAGCCCTTGCCGCGAGCTTTTCCTCAACCGAGAATCTGGGTGAGACGCAGGTTCGACGGGTGCCCATTGGCGTTGCCGCGTGTATCACGCCCTGGAATTATCCCCTTTATCAGATCGCCACGAAGATCGTGCCCGCGCTGGTTGCCGGTGCCCCGGTGATTCTCAAGCCGAGTGAGCTGGCCCCCTTGTCTGTTTATGCTCTGGCGCGTTGCGCGCAGTTGACGCGATTCCCCTCTGGTGTCCTCAACATTGTCTTCGGCGGAGCCGAGATCGGCCGGCAGCTGGCTGAGCACCCCGGCGTCGACGTCGTGTCGTTTACAGGATCGACCGCGGTAGGCCGACAGATTGGCGCACTGGGCGGAGCGGCACTCAAGAAGGTCGCACTGGAGCTGGGCGGCAAGTCGGCCGGCATTGTCCTCGCCGACGCAGACCTGAAGCACGCGGTTCAGCAGACGCTGGCCAAGTGTTATCAGAATGCCGGTCAAACGTGCGCAGCGTTGACACGTTTGCTCGTGCCGCGTCCGCAGCTCGATGCGGCGATCTCGTTTGCCGCCCTCGAGGCCGCCACGTATCGGGTCGGTGATCCCTTTGATCCGGCCACGCGCCTAGGCCCGCTGATGTCGGTGCAGCAACGCGAACGAGTCATAGGGATGATTCAGCGCGCGATCGATGCGGGCGCAAGCGTTGTCAGCGGTGGTCCCGTCCGTCCGTCGCAGTGTTCGCGCGGCTACTATGTTGCACCCACCGTGTTGGTGGTTGAGCAACCGAACGCGGAGATCGCACAAGAAGAAGTTTTTGGGCCGGTTTTGGTGCTGCAACCCTACGAGGACGAGGACGAGGCAGTCGCGATTGCGAATGGCACACCCTTCGGGCTTTCCGGCGCTGTGTGGTCCGCGGATCCGTTGCACGCCGAGGCGGTGGCGCGGCGTTTGCGGGCGGGAAGCGTCAGCATCAACGGTGCCCCGACGCATCCTGACGCTCCGTTCGGCGGATTCGGCGCATCTGGATTTGGCCGCGAGCGCGGCCGGTACGGATTGGATACTTACTCGACAACCCAGGCACTGCACCGATGAATGATTCTGGAGCTCGCGTTTTGCTATTGGGAACGGGCGCAGGAATCACTCCGAAGGCCGGCCGCCAGTCGACCGCGGCCGCTCTTCGCTGTTTCGAGGGTACTTACGTGATCGACTGCGGTAATGGCGTTGGGCCGCAGCTCATGCGTGCGCACGTGCCCCTCGAATCGTTACGCGCGATATTCATCACCCATCACCACCTGGACCATGTCGCCGATTTTGGAATCCTGCTCGCGCAATGTTGGTCGCGTCTGCGGGGTCCGGTCGCGCTCATCGGGCCGCCACCTTTGCGGCGCATGTTCGAGTTATTTCTTGAACTCTTTTCGCTCGATCTTCAAGGACGAGTTGACGAAGAAGGACGGGCGCCCTTGCAGCGCTTCGTGAAGGTATCGGAGTTTTCCGGCGCCGGGGTCTGTTATGAGGATGCGTGGGTTCGAGTCAGCGCCGCCCACGTCGTACACCCACCGCTGGCGCACGCCTACGCCTACCGGTTCGAGCTAAAGGACATTTCCGTGGTTTTCTCGGGCGACACGGCACCCACACCGGCGCTCGCCGATTTTGCCGCGGGTGCCCAAACGCTGGTTCACGAGGCGACTTTTCCTTCAGCCCTTGCCGAAGCGTTTGCGGGCGCCGGCGCCGAGCGGCTGCTGTCCCGACTGGCGCGAGCGCATTCCCCGGTCGCGGAGGCGGCTCGGATCGCCGCGAGGGCGGGGGTGAACCGGTTGATTCTATCGCCGCTGGCCCCGGCCAGTGGGGTCGACGATGCGCAGTGGATCGCCGCCGCACGAACGGAGTTCGTCGGCGAAATCATAGTTGGCCGGGATTTGCTGGAGATCCCCTTATGACCTCGGCGGCGGCTTCGATGATGATGACCGGCGGTGAGGCGGTTGTGCGCACGCTGCTCGGCAACGGCGTCAGCCGATTATTCGGATTGCCGGGAGTTCAAAACGACTGGTTGTTCAACGCGCTTTACGATCATCGTGATCGAATCGACGTTGTTCACACGCGGCATGAGCAGGGCGCCGCATATATGGCGCTCGGCGCGGCTCTTGCCACGGGCGAACTCGCCGTCTGCAGTGTGGTGCCGGGGCCCGGAACGCTCAATGCGGGCGCCGCGCTCGCGACGGCCTATGCGCTCAATGCACCTCTGTTGTTTCTGACTTGGCAGATTCCTCTGCCGCTGATTGGCCGTAACACCGGCGCATTGCACGAGATCAATGATCAGCTCGGCTTGTTGCGCAACCTCAGCAAGCTGGCGCTACGGATCGAGCACCCGGCGGCGGTCGAGGCCGGCCTGAATTCAGCGATCGATGCGATCCGCAGCGGTCGACCGAGGCCCGCGGCGGTCGAGATTCCGATGGACGTCCTTGCCGAGCGCGCGCCAGTCGCTGCGATCCGTGGAGCGTCGCGCGATATCGCATCCCCTGCGCTGGACATGGAGCAACTCGGGCGCATCGCCGAGGCACTGTCGTCCGCGCAAGCGCCCATGATCTTTGTGGGCTCCGGCGCACAGGGCGTTGCGCCGCAGATTCGAGCACTCGCTGAGAAACTGGGTGCGCCCGTCGTGGCTTACCGAACGGGTCGCGGCATCATGGACAGCCGCAGCCCTCTGAGCTTCGTGATGCCCGCGGCGCGACCGCTATGGGCACAGTGTGACGTCGCGCTTGCGTTGGGCACGACCATACGCGTGCCGCTCCAGAATTGGGAGCGTCGCCCGGAGCAGAAACTGCTGCGGATCGACATCGATCCCGCCTCGCACTCGTTGTTGCGCAAACCGACCGTCGGACTGACCGCGCGGCTCGAGGACGCCCTACCTGCCCTGATCGAACATCTGGCCTCTACGGCGATGAAATCGCAATGGCAGCAATCACAGCTTTCACAAGCGCAGGAGGCGTGGCGGACGCGCACCGCCGTGCTCGCTCCGCAAATACGCTATCTCGATGCCATCCGAGCGGCGATGGGCGAGAATGGCATCTTCGTAGACGAGCTCACGCAGGTGGGGTTCGCGAGCCGCCTGGTGTTGCCGGTCTATAACCCACGGACCTTCATTTCGACCGGCTACATGGGGACCCTCGGCTATGGATTTCCGACGGCACTGGGAGTCAAAGTGGCGCGCCCGGATGTGCCCGTCGTTTCGGTAACCGGCGATGGGGGATTCATGTTCGCTGTGGGTGAATTAGCAACCGCCGTGCAGCACAGAATTCCGCTCGCGATCGTACTGTTCAACAACGGACAGTACGGCAACGTGCAGCAGATGCAGCGCAATCAATATGGTGGGCGGGTCATCGCCACCGATCTGGTGAATCCGGATTTCGTTGCGCTGGCCAAGGCGTTTGGCGCGCACGGTTGCAGGGTGACCGAGCCGAAGGAGCTCTATGCGCAGTTGCAGGTTGCGTTCGCCGCCCCGGGACCGACCTTGATTGAAGTGCCCGTGGGCGACATGCCCAGCGTCGATCAATTCCGTTGAGTTGGAATGGCGCCATATGAGCCGAGAACAGCGATGAGCGACAAGCCAAACACTCTGTTGAGTGAGGGGTCCGCTGCCTGGCGGCTGTTGGCCGCGGCGGCGCGTACGGCCCGGATGGTGGTGTTCTGTGGCATACCGGGCGTCGGCAAGAGCTTTCTATTGCGTGAGCAGCTGAGATTGGCACTGGCCGCCGGCCGCCGTGTCAGCTTGTTGCAGTGGGACGTCAGCCGCCAGGCTTTCGAAATCCCGGCGATTCTCCATCGCTATCCCGAGTTGCAGGGCTCGACTCACGTAATGATTCGCCGGGCAGTCGGTATTTGGTTAAGAGACGCTATAGTTCAATGGAGCGACGCACATTCGGGTCCAGCGCATCTCCTTCTCATCGAAGCCCCCCTGGTGGGTGGTCGCATGTCGGAGCTTGCGTATCAGGCGGACGACCGCGCCGAGCCATTGTTGAGTGGACGCGACGTTCACTTTTATGTTCCGACTCCCACGCGTGACGTGAGGCTCGCGATCGAGGCCGCCCGACGGGCGGAGACCGCATCTCACCGTCATGCGCGCGATGCGGCGAATGCGGCGCCTGCGCTAGTCGATGAGCTATGGCAGATGGTCGCGCAGACCGCCGCGCGGTTGAGTATCCGGGTCGCAGAGCCGTTATCGGGCTACTCACCGGAGGCATATTTCGCCGTATACCGTGCAGTGCTTCGGCATCGGCGGGTGACGGAAGTGCCGGTGGAGGAAATTGTCTCCGCTGCCGGTTCGCCCCATGCGCTAGACAAGTCGGTCGACGAGTTGGTGCCAGCCTCGGTCGATGTCGCGGCACTGATCGCGCGTGCGGAAGCCGAAGGCGATGAGCCCGTCGCGGCGCGAGCCGCGCGATGGTACGAGACGTGAGGAATCGATAGTCCGGCGCAAACGGCGTGCCGGCTGAATCGGCAAGTCCTATGGCAGATTGACTGGGAAACGATTCTAATGTACGGTGTACAAGAAGGTTGAGCCGACCGCCGGTACTGGCGGGGAAGTGAGCCAACTCAGTCACGAGGACGATTGAGGCCGCGCGCTTCGACTCACTCTCAGTCTGTATAAGGGGTCTGGGCCGACATGGCGGTGTAAGTGATCAGCGAATTCTGTGATTGGCTGTCGACAACGGGGATTAGCATCGCCTTCCAGTCGAGCACGTGGTTCGTGCCGTTGGTACAAACGATGCACATTCTGAATGTTGCCATACTCCTCACCACCGTTTTTGTGGTGAGCTTACGGCTCATCGGCTTCACGACCGGCCGCCAACCTGTCGCCGAGTTGATTGGCAAATCGTTGACGCCAATTTGGATCTCCTTGGGTGTCCTGCTCTTGACTGGCATCCTTTTGACCGTCACGGAGCCCGCCCGTGAGCTGCTGAATTGGGCATTTCGCGCAAAAATGATCCTGGTTTTTGTTCTCGCGGCGCTCTTGGGGGTCCTGCAAAATCGAAATCGGCGCTCGACAACTTTCGGAAGTGAGTCATCGGGTGCAGATGCTACCGCACGCATCATGGGCGTCGCGCTGCTCCTGATTGGCACCGCTATCGTCACGGCGGGACGCTGGATAGCCTATGTTGTCTGAGGGTATTCGCGAGGCCTGTAGGTGGCTACAGGATCTTCCGCTCTCGGTTGTCGTACGGGAATCGGAATGGTTGTTTCCTACGATCGAAACCCTACACGTGCTCGCATTGGTGCTGGTGGTGGGTTCGATCTGGACGATTGACTTTCGCCTGCTGGGCTTCGGCAACCGTCAACGGCCGTTCTCGCATGTGGCTCGAGAGATGTTACCTTGGACATGGAGCGCGTTCGTCTTGGCCGCTGCGGCCGGGTCCCTGATGTTTGCCTCGAAGGCAGTGAAATATGTCGATAACATTCCATTTCGGCTAAAAATGCTATGTCTGGCCCTGGCGGCCATCAATATGCTGACCTTTCACTGGCTTGGTAGTCGTCGCTTGGCGGAGTGGGACACAGGAACCACGCCGAGTTCAGCAAAATTTGCGGGCGCCGCGTCCTTGACGCTGTGGATCGCAATCGTTGCGGCTGGCAGGTGGATTGGGTTCACGACATGAGGCCGGATGTACCACGTTAGCGGGGCGCCGTGCGGAGACTATTGATTACTCAGCTCGCATCGCAGTCGGAGTAGCCGCGCAGTCGTCCTTGACGACCGGTTAACGGCCGTATTCGGACGACATCATCAATTGTTATGCTCCGGGTGAGTCGCCATGATGTGTTCGTTGGCGTCTGGAAGGCAATGTACTTCGACGACATCTTCGCCCGTCACGGGCACAAACACCTTCTTGGTTTTCCATTCTCCCGTCCAGTTCTCGGGATCTGTCATGGTGAGCTCGTCCGTGAAGGACTTGTGATCTTTCGCCATGCGGATGCGTTCGACAATATTAAACTGATCGGAAATCGGCACGCCCTGAATGACCCAATGATGCTTGGTTTGGATATTGGTGGTGTCGATCACTAGGGTCGAGCCAACCCAGCGCCCCACCGAATCACCGCTGTAGGTTTTCTCGATGATATCGGGATTTGCGTGGCCGCGGCCATCGAGGTAAATCCATCGCGGTGCGTTGTAGAGCCCCTGTATTGCGACGATCACCGTCGGATACTGCATGAATTGTATAGGCCAGACCCGCGTCAACCACCGCGGCATTCCCGCAGGCCAACATTGTCCGGGGTCATCCATGTAGGCTTTTCCCTCGGCATTGGCCTTCAGACCCTCCTCGTAGGTTGCCTGGGCCTTCGGCGTAAATGTGGGTAACGGCAGGAAGTTGACACCGCCATCTTCAGGCCGAAGATCGATTGTCCATGTGCCCGTGAGATCGAACGGCGGTTTGGGCCGAGGCTTATTCAGGTTCTTCTGCTCGAATATACCGAGTGGCCAGGGCTTCTCCTCGGTGGTTGGCCAGGATGCCGGCTTCACTGGAGCGTCGTCCGCCATGACGGGCAGCACCAGGGTGCTCGAAAGCGCCGCGCACCAGAGAGTATTCCATTTCATAGTCAGACGTTCTCCAGAAGAATTGTTATTTGCCCGGCTCCCCGTCCTCGTCTACGGTGTAATAGTTGCTCTCGGCGCATAATCTCGGTTGTTTTCACACACGTACTCCATGACACGAAAAGTCGGCTCGCGGCGATAGTGAAATGTTCTGACCCAGGGCTGGATCAACATTTCGTCGTCGATCACGGTAAGCTCATCATTGAGTACGCCGTCCTTGGATTGGAACCAACGTTCTATCACGTGAGTGTGCTTGCCGTGCATGAGGCCAGAGTCGTTCATAGTGGTGTTGGAACGAAGCCCGACAGTGTCGACGACGAGTGTATTTCCTCGCCAATGACCCACCGAGTCTCCGAAAAAGGTGGGGTCGACGTCCTGCGGATGATGGGCCCCTATGTAGATTCTGCGTGTCTGGCTCATCCACTCGGCGATAATCGTGACCTGCGCTGCCGTTTGATGAATTTCCATTGGATAAGGCATGTTCATCATCCACGGGAAGCCCGCCGGCAGACAGTTCGCCGTGGGGTCATTCAGGCGCTCGCCTTTCTCCAGGGCTTTGGTGATGAGTCGATATTTTTCCCGATAAGCTTGGGTGAGAGGGGGCCAATCGGTCTCGTCCGTCGGCGAAGGGGGTACCTCCGAGTAGTCACGTGTGACGCGAGGGTCTGACAGACTGCCGATGCGCACCCAAACTCCAGTCCAATCCGGATGATAGGGTGAAGCCTGCGTGATCGGGCGGTGGTCGCAGGTGCAGCTCGGGGATTTGGCAGTTGATACGGGCGATGCCTGCACAATGAATGACGCAGCGGATAAACTGATCGTGGCGGCAGCAAGATATCGGGGTAATTTCATAATTCGACGATCTGGAACGTCACCGTCCGGGACCCTCTGAAGTAGGTCACCCGACACGACTGCCACCGTTGCTCTGGCGTGAAAATTTCCGAGTGCGATCATGTCCTAATTATCTGTGGATACGGAGAAGGCGGTTGGCCCGTCCGTTCCATTCGCTATTTGTTGGGCGTCTTGGGTTCCAGACTCGCACCTAAATGCTTCCCGTCAGGCAATGTAACGCCCATGAGGCTTCCGCCCGGAGTGCCGTCACGAAGCGGGTGCGCAACCAGCGTAATATTGTCACCGGGCTTGATCGTGCGGCGTGTCCAGCCTTCTCGTGATAGCCCGGCAACGCTCCCTGCTTCAATACTCCAATGCGTCTGCTGGCCATGTTCGCCGGCGACGATCAACTCGATCCAGGTATGGGGGTTGGTCCACTGGAAGTCAGTCACTGTCCCCTTGATGATGATTTCCTTGTTGTTATCAAACATGGCGAAGGAATGGTGTGCCGTGACTAGGGAAGCCGGCAACAGCAAGCCGGTTACCAGTAGCCCGATGAGTGATTGCCGCATGTTTCCATCCTCTCTGCCAAACATATTTACTTGGACCCGATCCCGGACTGGGAGACAGCGTTCGTGTTGGTGATATTCCGATTGTTTTCGGTGCACACGTACTCTTCGATCTCCATGCCGGACTTGCGCCGCAGCCGGTACTCACTGACCCAGGGTTCGGCGAGAGCCTTGGGATCTGTGACGATCATCTGAACCAGTAGTAGGTTGGCTCCGACTTGCTTGATTTTCTCGGTGATGTGGATTTGGTCGCTATGAGTAGCACCCGCCCCGAGTCCCGAATCCTCGCGGATCAGCCCGGTATCGATAAGCAATTCACGGCCTTGCCAGTGTCCAACCGAATGGCCATTGAAAGTAGGATCCGCATCCGGATTGTGTTTACGCCCGTCCAGATAGATTCGACGCGTCTGCTCGTTCCATTCCTGATAGATATTGATCTGCAGCGGCGTCTGAGTAATCTCGAATGCATACGGACCATGCCAGAAGCGGGGCATTCCTTGGGGAACGCAAGCAGCTCCGGTATCGTCGATACGCGTGCCTGCCTCTTCAGCTTTGAGCAGAGCCTGATGTTTGGTCAGGTATTCGTCTTTCAGTGTCGGGTCCGACATTGCGGGCTCGTCATCTTCTCCGGCGCGCCCGGGAGTTGCGAGAAAGGTCCCGTCCTGCTTGTCCATGAAGCTGTCCGCGATGACCCAGATACCGTTCCAGTTTGTCGGGGTTGTCGGCTCCTTGGGGGCCTTTGTCGTTGCCGAGACGCCCCCCGCAAATGCAATTCCCGCAAGGCAGAAGGCAATCACACGGATTTTCCATGAAGGCTTCGAGGTCCTAATGGAGAGAGGCACGTCGTTCATGCGGGCCGGCCTGTTCTCGTCGGCACGCACGCGATCGACGGCCTTGAATGTAAATCGAAATTCGCCTGCCATTAGAACAGCGCCTACGTTCATATGGAGCTTCCCTCCCAAGAAGGCCCTTCAGCCGCGCAGAGATAACAAATCTATGTATTGATTGTACGCTGGACAATAGAAATACGCAACGCTGTGACGAAAAGGGGCTGCTCGGATGGTAGGTTGGATCGACGTGGCAAGTTCAACACGAAGACGCGGTTCACAAGAGTTCTGGGGTCCATCCTGCCCAGAGTTCCCAAATCGGCAACCACGACCTGTTGTATATTTGTAGCAGAACCCAAGACGCGACTGCTTCCAAAGACCCAAAGGGTTATTCAATAGGGAATCGAAAAGATACTATGGCCACGAGAATAGCAAAGTCGAGGTCAAAGGCGACCAAGACGCGACCCCCAGAGGAGAGCGGCCTGAATCGTGAAACGATCGTGGCCACCGCGCTTCAGCTCATCGATCTGCATGGACTCGAGACTTTTAGCCTGCGTGGTGTGGCCAAGAGCTTGGGTGTCTACCCGACGGCGGTCTACTGGTATGTTAATAGCAAGGAGAAGCTACTGGCCGAAGCCATCGCTTTGGCATTCCGGCCAGAAGAGCCGCCAAATCCCACCTCTGATTGGCGTGCGGACATTCGAAAGATCTTTCACCGGTGGCGAGAGGCGATCCGGCGCCACCCGAACATTGCCCCCGCCGTTGGCACGCAACTCGCCTCCAATACGGATGTGCAATTCGAACTGGTGGAACGAATCTTGAACGATCTGAGCCGCGCCGGCTTCGAAGGCAAGCCTCTCGTAGGCGCCTACAATTCCGTGATCGCATCCCTGGTGGGCTTTGTGGCCCAGGAATTCGCCTCTATACCACGCGATGACGTCGCAAGTTTTCAGGCGGTCATTAAAGATCGTCTTCTTACCGTCGACCCCCAGGTCTACCCCATCCTTTCTGCCAACGTGCCGATGTTGGCCAATCATGCATTTATACTGCGATGGCAGAACGGGGCGGATGCGCCGCTCGATGAAAGTTTTGAGTTTTACATCGATCTTGTGATTGGCGGACTCACCGCCGCGTTGGCCAAATCGCGGCCCTAGCAGCGATTCGGGCTTAGTTTGTCGAAGTGCTGAAGCTCGCGAACACGATGGGCCGCGGCTGAGAATTCTACGCCGCACCGCGACGTCACCCCCGCTAACGCATTTAGCTGCTTTGTTAGACCTTCCCGCTGTTTGATGGGGCTTGCCGGCGGCGCTCCCTAGCTTCGAGTACCAGACCGCCTGATCGAGATGCCAGCAAAACGACTTGTCTAGTGTACAATGATATGACGTGACAATGGATCGGTATGCCTAATCGAGCGTGGGGAGAGCCGGCGGTGGAAGAGGACATTAAGGACGAAACGCCAAAAGAGACCGTCGCGGATAGTCGGGACGCCGTTTTTGTGGAACAGCACGGTGCGGTGCTCTCCATTGTCCTAAACCGTCCGACTAAATTGAACGCCTTGACCCATGACATGATTCTGAAGGTCAGAGACGCCATGGTGATGGCACAGCGAGAGCCTGGGGTCAGGGTCATCATTCTTCGCGGCGAAGGAAGAGCTTTTAGCGTTGGCGACGACTTGAGCGACCTTTCATCGGCGGCGGCAGAACCCGAGAAGCAAAGTGTACTGGTCGATATCCTTCAGGACGTGACGCGTCAGATCATGCTGGGCCCGAAGCCGGTCATCGCTGTGGTCCAGGGCTGGGCAGTGGGGGCCGCCTTCTCCTGGGTTCTCAACTGCGATCATGCAATTTACGCAAGATCGACCCAATCCTTCTTCCCAGAATTGAAGTGGGGTGTTTCCCCGACTGGTGCGGCGACCTTCCTCGCTCCGCAGATGCTCGGATCAGCGGCGGCGCGCGCCGCCTTCCAACTGTTGAAGCGCTTTTCCGCCGAACAACTGCTGGCCCTGGGTGCCGTCACGCAGGTCGTGGATGACGGCGCGGAGTTGGCTGTCGCTGCGAACTGTGCTCGCGAACTGGCAACTCGTTCGCCCGAAGCCCTGGTCGGCGTAAAGAGGCTGACGAGTCGTCTTCTGCTGGAACGCCTTGATGACATTCTTTCGATGGAAGCTCAACTGGCCGTTGCCATGTCCAGCCGTGAAGGGGTCGCGGGCCGTATCGACTCCTTTTATCACCCCAAAAAGCCGTGAGTTATCGGACGGTTGCCACCGTGAGATCCAAATGAGCAAACTACCCAAAGCGAAGCGTCACCCGAAAAAGTCGCCCCGCGATGTCATCGGAACGCGATGTTCTAAAACCGGAGGAAGCATGCGCAACCTGGTCTCGGTAAACGTCTTGTTGGGCGCATTATTGATTTTCGCATTGGGCGTGACCGTCCCCGCGCGCACGGATGCAGCATCTTCACGGGCTCGAGATCTCGGAGTGCCCTTTCCTGGAACTCCCGGCGAGTTCAATGCGATCACCGATGTGAAGGGGGTCGAAGTGGGACAAACGACCCTTATTCGGGGTGAGGCAGGCTCCGCGCCGCCGCCTATCCGGACCGGCGTGACTATCGTCCACCCATTGGGTAAAAACGGACTAGACGCCGTCGCCTCAGGATTTACCGTGGTCAACGGCACCGGTGAGTTTACCGGCACTCGCATGATCGACGAGACCGGACTTCTGATCGGCCCAATCGCATTGACGGGAACCGCTAACATCCCAACGGTCGCTCAGGCCCTCATGGATTGGGCAAGTCGCCCAGGCTATCTGCCAAAGGATCTGGTTTTCTCGCACTTCCTGCCGGTCGTGGGCGAAACATTGGACGGCCGCCTCAATGATATTTTCCAGCACCCTATGCAACAGGGCGACGTATTCGTTGCTCTGAATGGTGCGAGCTCCGGCGCAGTTGCCGAGGGAAATGTCGGCGGTGGCACGGGCATGCAGGCGTATCAGTTCAAAGGCGGCATTGGGACTGCGTCTCGCGTCGTTCATGTAGAAGGGCATACCTACACGGTCGGCGTGCTTCTTCAGGCGAATAACGGCCGGCGCGCGGATCTAAGGATCGCCGGCGTACCGATCGGTGAGGAAGTTCGCGACCTCATGCCGGAACCCGGGTCGGGTGATCGTGAAGGGCCTGCGCAACGAACCAAAAACTCACTTCTGGTGCTCATTGCCACCGACGCTCCACTGCAGATCCATCAGCTCACTCGCCTGGCACGCCGCGCCGTCCTCGGTGTGGGGCGGGATGGCAGCACAGCGGGCAGCATGTCCGGCGAGTTTGCATTGGCGTTCTCAACAACGAACACAACACCTCTGCAGGGAGACCCTCCTGCGCGTCAACCCATCAGCGACCTTGATGGGGCTCAGCTTGATGCGCTATTCGAGGCGACGGTACAAGCCACCGAGGAAGCCATAGTGAATCAACTGGTGGCATCGAATACGATGATCGGAGTCGGCGGGTACAAAGTTTATGGTCTGCCGCACGACCGGCTCATCCAGATCCTCAAGAGCCACGGCCGACTTGCCGCAGCGCGGCCCTGAGCTGTATTCAAGAAGACGCTGGCCGTCTACGCTTGATCCAAACATACAGCAACCCGAGGGCGCCGAACCAGGTTAGCGACAACGCAAAAATGGCCGCGGAAGTCCGGTCCAGGAAATTGAACGCGCAGATGAAAGCGATGAATGCCATCACGAACAAATTGCTGTAAGGCGCCCCGGGCAAACCGAAAGACACCTCCCGTGAGTTTATATTCTCGCGTCGGCGATAGTTCATGTGGGACCAGACAATCGTCAGCCAGATCCACAGCATCAACGCCGCGTCCGCCCGCATGATGATTGAGAAGACTTGTTTTGGCGCAATATAGTTCAGCCCCACGCCAATTAACATACTCAATACCGAGACGGTCAGTGCATTGACCGGCACACCCCGGCCGTTGAGCTTGGCGATGGTGGCCGGAGCTTGGCCAGCCAGCGCGAGTCCCCGCAACACTCGGCTGGTCGCGAACACGCCGGTATTGCATGCCGAAATAATGGCCGTCACGACCACGAAGTTGACCAGACCGGCGGCTCCGAGGACCCCGATCGCGCCAAAGGCCAGAACGAATGGACTCGAGCCGGTGTGTATGAAACTCCACGGAACCAGCGACATGACAACGATAAGCGACCCCACGTAGAAAAGCAGGATTCTTATCACGGTGGAATTGATGGCCCGTGGGACGGTTTTCACGGGGTTATCTATTTCAGCTGCCGCGACACCGATCACCTCCACCCCGCCAAAAGCGAAGAGAATGAGGGGTAGGACGCCTAAAAATCCTCGCCAACCGAACGGCAGGAAGCCACCCCCGGTCCAGAGATTGCTCGGGGCTGCGGGGCCGTAGCTGGAAGAGTGATGCAGCAGAATCTCAGCGCCACCCACAACGATGAGCAAGACAATCGTCAGAACCTTTACAAGGGTGATGGCAAACTCCGTTTCAGCGAAAACGCGGGCGGCCGTCAGGTTGATGAGCCACACGCAGCTCAGTGCAATGAGTCCGGGAAGCCACTGCGGAACCTCGGGAAGCCAGTAACGGATCATTAAACCGATCGCAGTCATCTCGGCGATCACCACTAGCACCCAATTGAGCCAGTAACTCCACCCCGTGATAAATCCCGCCCATCCGCCGATGTAGGTGCCTGCGTAGGCGGAGAATCCGCCGGCGTCGGGATGTTTGATCACCAATTCCCCGAGAGCACGTGCAATCAGGAAAATCACAAACCCGCAAGCGGCGTACGCCAGAATGACGGCCGGTCCTGCCTGGCTGATAGCCTCGCTCGAGCCGACAAACAACCCCGCCCCGATGGCACCGCCGATTGCGATGAATTGGAGGTGCCGCCCATTCAGCTTGCGACGATCGGTGAACAATGGGTCGGGGCTCATGTGTAGATCCTTTCGGCTGACGCAGATCACATACTACCACTTGTTACTTGTCCACCGTACAAGTAAACTGCAATGAGGTTTGGCAAGGCCCTCTGTCTTCCTACCCGGTGCGCTGGAGATTGGGAGCGCCGAAATGGTAGATGAAAAAGGTGGACTCTCTATGGTATTGCCCGAAGAGCTTCAGAATCCACGTGAACTTTACTCGCGGGTTGAATCTGAACCATTTCCGGAGTCGATCACTGCGCTGCTGCGCAGTGTGGTCACTCGTTACCCCGATCGAGACGCGATCCGTTTTATCGATGGCTCACCGACCCTGAGCTATCAACAGCTCGAAGATAAGGTGGCGCGGCTGGCCGGCGGCCTTCGAGCGCATGGAGTGGGGACAGGAACGCGCGTCGCGGCTCTGATGCCAAACAAGCCCGCGTATCCGATAACGTATCTCGCCGCCGCTCGTTTGGGCGCAATCATTGTCCCGCTCAACACCGCGCTCACGACCCGTGAGTTGGCATACGCGCTCAATGACGCGGGGGCGACCTACGCTATAGTCGATGCAGGGCACCTTGGCGGTCTTCAGTCCGCACTGAAAGAGGTACCGAAGATATCGCCAAATCGCGTTTTCGTCGTCGGAAATAGCGGGACCGATTGCCTTTTATGGGATGACCTTTTGCTGTCAGAGCCATTCGCCGGTGACGATGGGCATTTCAGCACTTTGCTGACGGTTCAATACACTTCAGGTACTACCGGTTTGCCCAAAGGTGCCATGCAGACCCAGGAGTTCTGGATGTGCATTGGGATAGCTCAAAGTGCTGAGCTAAAATTTCTGGACATCAGGAACATTCTAGTAGTGCATTCCTTCTTCTACATGGATGCGCTATGGGAACTCATGATGTCATTTTGTTTGAGTGGCACCATTGTATTGGCTCCCCAAATGAGCGCGTCGAGATATATGGCGTGGGTACGAGAGTTCGATATCCACTACGCGCTCGTTACGGCCCATATTTTCAAACAGCCTGAATCGCCCTTGGACCGAGGGCACAACCTGCGTTTGTTGCAGACGTATGGATTTAGCCGACACCTCCATGCCGATTTCGAACGTCGATTCAACGTTCCGGTGCGTGAAACATTCGGTATGACGGAAATCGGCGCGGGCGCATTCGTGCCTGTGAATGCCAACGATAAAACAGGGTCCGGTGCCGTCGGCATCGCCGCGCCGTTTAGACGTTTGAAGATAGTCGATTCACAGGGCATCGAGGTCCCAGACGGGGAGGTGGGCGAGTTGTGGGCTACTGGAAGAGGCCTGTTCGTGGGCTACAACAATCTTCCGGAGGCAACCGCTGCCATCTTCGCGCATGGCTGGGTGCGAACCGGCGATCTGTTTCGCCGAGATGCGGATGGCTTCTACTACATCGTGGGCCGGATGAAGGACATGGTACGGCGCAACATGGAGAACGTCTCGGCCCGCGAAGTGGAAGATATTCTGATCGGACATGCCTCTGTGGCAAACGCCGCCGTGTTGAGCGTGCCTGACCTCGACAAGACGGAGGAGATTGTGGCGCTCGTGGTGCTTCGTGACGGTGAAGCGGTGGCTCCGCACCAGCTCTACGCCCATTGCCAGGCCCATTTGGCGAAATTCAAGTGGCCAAGGTATTTCGTGTTTCGACCTGAATTTCCGCTGACGTCCTCTGGGAAAGTCGCAAAGCACGAAATCAAGAAGGCCACCCCGAATCTCATCGAAGGCGCTTTCGATGCCCAGACGAGCAGCTGGTTACCAGCGCAACTAAAATCTTAGTTGTCTGGTGTACAAGATCGTTGTACGCTGTGCAATGATATACATGGTAACGGCAGAAATTTAAAAAGGCGGCCATCAGCAGCCGCTAGGGAGACTGGTTATGAGGTGTGGTGGTAAATATTTTCGGACAGCCTCGCGCGCACGCCGGGTGGCGATGGGGCTGACACTCGCAGTATGGCAACCGTTGGTGAGCTCGGCGCAATCCCAGGTGACGCAGCCGGTTGACTCACCCAACGCCCTGCAGGAGGTAGTCGTAACGGCGACGAGGCAGCCGCAGACAATCGATAAGGTGCCGATTAGTATCGCCGCTTACACGCAAAAGACGCTGACTGACCTCAACGTACAGACAATCGACGATCTGTCGCGACTGACGCCGGGGATCACACTATCGCGTAATCCCTTCGGAAACGGGGATCAGTCGTTGATTTCCATCCGAGGCATATCATCCAGCGTAGGGGCAGCTACCACTGGCGTCTACATCGACGACACGCCGATCCAGGTACGCAATGTCGGCGTGACGGCTACCAATCCTTACCCCGCTGTGTTCGACCTCGATCGGATAGAGGTGTTGCGTGGGCCTCAAGGCACCCTGTTTGGGTCCGGTGCCGAGGGAGGCGCGGTTCGCTTTATCACTCCCACACCGAGTCTTACTGACTATACCGTCTATGGACGCAGCGAAGTGTCCTCGGTCCAGAACGGTGGTGAGAACTATGAAGCGGGTCTGGCGGGCGGTGGGCCGATCGTGGATAACGAGCTTGGGTTTCGTCTGAGCGGCTGGGTTAGGCACGACGCTGGATATATTGATCGAATCGATTATTTCACGCACGACGTCGTGGCTCCGAACTCCAATTACAAGGATTCAGCGGTTTTGCACGGTTCTCTGCGCTGGGAGCCGATAGAAAATCTAGCGATTACGCCGTCTATTTATTACCAGAGTTCGGACCTCAACGACGGGAATGTCTACTGGGAGCAGTTCTCCTCTGGAAATCATTTCCAGAGTGCCGCTCTGGGGCCGCAACCTTCGATTGATCGCTTCTACTTACCTTCTCTAAAGGTTGAGTGGGGCAGCCCTTACGTCCACATCATTTCGAATTCCTCGTATTTCTCGAGGAATAATCATGGCGTGAACGATTTTACGACGGCTGAAAACACCAATCTTGGCGGTGGCATTGCGCCGGCGTTTTCCTTTTATCCGCTGCCTGGGGAGACACGAGCAGGCGGGATATATTCGGATCTGCAGACATCGTATACGCAGGAACTGCGCTTTCAAGCGCCCGATCCCTCGGCCCGGTTTAATTGGGTGTCCGGAATTTTCTTTCATCGCGAGACGCTGACTTCGAACGAGTTCGTCAGTGATCCGAACACCAATATCATCGCTACGTACGGCTACGGTGTTCCTACTTCCGCCGAGTCAATTCTGGGTCCGTTGTTGCCCGGAAATGGAGTTTTTGAGTCGAGCGAAACGGACACCGACAAACAGATCGCCGGTTTCGGGCAAGTCGACTACGGTTTCACAGAGAGACTGAAAGTGTCTCTTGGCGCGCGGGTTTCGCACATCGAATATGACTACGCGAGCACGGCGGCCGGCCCCCTGGCGGGCGGTCCGTCGTCCGGTAGTGAAGCGCAAACGCCGGTCACTCCTCACTATGGCCTGTCTTTCCAAGCGGACCCGAATAACCTCTACTATTTCAGTGCGTCAAAGGGATTTCGGCCGGGTGGCGGCAATTCACCGATTCCCCTGTCGCTTTGCGGACCTTCACTCGCTCTGTTCGGCCTCAAGGATGTGCCTCCGACCTATTCATCGGACAGCGACTGGAGTTACGAGCTGGGAGCGAAAAACCGCTTCCTGGATGGGCGCCTGCAGTCTGAGGCTAGCGTCTACCACATCGATTGGAGAAACATTGAAACGGCGATCAGCTTGAACTGTGGCTTTGGCGTGAATCTCAACCTTGGGCAAGCAGTCAGCAACGGATTTGACCTTGCTGAGCGCTTCCGCGTCACCGACGAACTAACGGTCGGTTTGGCGTTGGGCTACAACGATGCGCACTACACCAGCTCCATTCAAACGGGCGTTCAAGCGTCGGGGGCTCCGGCGCTGGCGATCGGGAAAGGCGATCCGCTGGGTCAAGCTCCGTGGACGGGCACCTTGACCGGCGATTATCGGTTCAACGTCTTCAAGTGGAGCAGTTTCGTTCACTTAGACTATCAATACAGCAGCCACGACACCACGGCGCTGGACCGAAACGTGGCGAGCTACGATCCGAACCTTCCACGACCGCCTGCCGTGAGTGTATTGAATGCCCGGCTGGGCTTTAGCTTGAATCGGGTCGAATGGGCGCTATTCGCAACGAACTTAACCAACGATCTTCCCGAGCTCGAGCGTGAGCACGATAGTCCGGTGGACCCGCTATACCGTGGCATGACGGTCCGCCCGCGCACGATCGGATTGCAGGCGAACGTACGCTACTGACACGACAGGGTGCGACGGGTATTGGCCTTCTCGAATGCCCGTTCGCTCCCTATATGACAAACAGCTCAGCACATTGGCCGTTACCTTTATTGACGAGTGGCGTTTTGTCCGAGAGGTGAGCGCTGGCGCCCGACGGCCCTGGCCCCCGCGCTCCGCGACTTCGAAACGGAGGGCCGGCGGTTCGAACCCGTCCGGGCGCACCATTTTGGGCTCGGGTCCTGGCTTTGGCGGCCCGCTAGCACACGACCCTGAACCGAGTCTTGCTGGCCGCCACCAACTGATTGCCATCTGCGTCCACGAGGAGCAGAAGATGCAGGCCACGCTGACGAGCCAACTTTCGAACGAAGATAAGACCACCGCCGCGTGTGTCAACAGACGTTACCAGTCGCCGACTCATCACCTGGCTGCCGATAGCTACTGAATCTAGCCATCGCGCCGCCCATCTTTCGGCCGCCGGTCCCGGCACAGACTTACGTTTCGTCATGCTCGACACCTCATGATGGATGTACATCGCCTGCTTGCGTCTTGATCTGTTGGTTTTCGAAGCCAGATGTCACTTTTTGCAGTAGTCCCGAAATCGCGAGTAGCGGCTTTAGCCTACCGCAGCACCTTGGCCAACTCGACGCGACATACTTCGCCAAAGTCATACAAGAAATTCATGCGCCCGTCCCTGGCGAGAACGCCTATCTCGCGCAAGGTTCGATTGGGTGCAAGGTAAGTGTCGATGATTGTTTTCATCGCATTTTCCGCCGCATTTACGACGTCGATCGAGGTTGCGAGCCGCATGTTGGCGATCAGGGCGTACAACGAAACCAAATCCGTGACGTCATCCTTTTCGTGAGTGAGTGCATCGCCATACAGGCGGCTGGCCTCTGCAATAAATTCGCTGAAGAGACGGTGGCGGCGAGCCTTTTCAGCCTCATGAAATTTTGCCTTGATTTGCGCGTGCTGGCTTAGCCACGTCGAAGAGAAGGAGGTGAGTCCGCCCACAATCGCGCCAATCAATCCGAATGAAGCGGAAACGAACGCGGAGTCCATGTCGGCGTTAATCCCATGTACTCATGTGCTGGGCTTGCCAGTGTACGGAGGCTACGAGTGTCACGTCATCTGGATGCATCGAGATCGAAGAATAAGCGAGTCGGGCCGAGCGCGTAGCTCCCCCTTGTGGGGGATGCACGGCAGCGTCTTCTCCCTACGGCAATATACCCCTCACGCCTGTGCGGCAAGAAGCGCATTCTCTAATCGGAGCCGCGCATCAACTGTAGAGGGCGAGCGCAGGCGCGCAGGCCATGTAACGGGAGTCTAAAGTGTGCAGGAACTGTCGCCAGATCAGGTAGCGGAACTGGGTAGGACCTCCGCATTGAGAAAGGGCTCCATTTGAGATTTCCTCACCAAAGTCCCGCGCAACCAATGGCGCTGCGGAAGCGAGTCCAGGAGACTCTGACGGCGCAGCCTGCTCAAGTCCAAATACTTTGCAGCGAGAGCGTGTTCTCCTAGGCGTGCATGAGTCGCCGCCGCGGTCGAATGAATGCGCCATTCGGCGAGCGGCGCCTCAAATCCGTCAATTATTTGCCTGGCACGATCTAGGCATGCAGCGGCTTCGCTGATCGCGCCTTCATGTAACAGAACACGCGCTTTGGCTTCCCATGCGATTGACTGCCAAGTCCGCTCGGCCGTGCGGCCCGTGATTTCAATCAAGCGACTGCAACGACGATGTGCCTCCTCGAGATCGCCGCTCATCAGCGCGACATTGACACAGGACCATTCCAACGGCATCCGCCAATACCAGTCAAAAGTAGCCGGCTGGGTTTCCATCATATGCTCGACATTTATCAGCGCGGTCGCCCCGTCAGCCGCATGACCTAAGCCTGCCTGCGCCATACCCATCAGCAGTAAACGCAGGCGCAGCTCCGCGGGCTGCGCCAAGCTCAAGGATATGGAGCGCGACGCTTCAAGCGCATTTTCGAAGTCCAAGCTCAGAACCAGAAACCAAGCACGATACAGCTGCAGCGCTCGAAAGCCATAATCGTTGCCATTCTTGGCGAACGTCTCGATTCCCGCGTCGAATGCGTGTATAGCGGCACCGAAATCCCCCAGCATGGTCGATGCGCAGGGGAAAACGGAGTGATACATCCAGATCGCGCGAGCGGTATTTAACTCCGGATGCATGTCCACGCTCGAAAGCAGCACCTTGAAATGGCTCTCTACTGTTGAGCGCGCCTCGCGATAGCGAGAAGAGACAAACTGAACCAGGCTGTATTCGATCATGGGCCAGGCCGACGCGAGTGCATTGCCGGCGTCCAGGAGTACAGCGACAGCCCTGTCGCAGACGTGGATTTCCTCGGCGTCCCAGCGGTTGATCCACATGCGCCACACATAACCGCTCACTTGCGTTCTTGCGCGTAGTTGGGCATCAGTCTGGCGAGCGCTCAAGGACAAAGCCTCGTCGAGCAGTTCGAGGCTCGCGGGCGGATCTCGCCAGCTTACCGCGTAGGCCAAACCAAGCAGCGCACGCGCGTGCGCGTCAACGAGTTGGGCGCTTGCAGCCCGTTCAACCATCTGAGCGTAAATCTCGCAAGCCCTGGGGTCGTGTAACGCGGCCGAGGTGGCCGCTTCCATCTCCAGGAATTCTATTTCCACGCCGATCCGAGCCGGCGAAGGTAGACGCGCAACGAGTCGCTTCGCACGCTCAAAAATGACGAGTGCGTCCTGATAGGCAAACCGTTGCCTGGCCGTCATCAATGACAGCCGATTATAGACGATGGCGTTCGACCAAGCGCCGGCCTTGGTAAAGTGCTCTTCGATCCTCGGTGCGAGTTCGCCGAGACGAGTGGCGTAGAGTTGCTCGAGTTGCAGCGCGATCTTTTCGTGGGATCCTGCCCGCCGAAGCGGCCCTTGCCGGTCATAAAAAACCTGCCGGTGGATTCCGTGCCTGAACTGGAACCGGCCGCCCAGACGGAACTCGTTTTCGGCATCTAGCTCGCCACGACGGACGTAGGAGTCGTTACGCGACAGTTCTTCGCAGATGTCTTCGAAGACGACCGCATTCAGGCCGGCGGCCGGCGCAACCGCCATTGAAACAAACTCAATACCATCTACGCTTGCTGCTTCGAGGGCCTGTCGGTGCTGTGGGGGGAGCCGCTCGATACCGGACTCCACGACCATTTCGATATTTGACGGCACTTCGAGGGGCACATTGTTCGGCGCCTCGTTCAATTCCCAACCGCCGACGGAAGCAGTGACGAAGCCGCGTGCGACCAGGTGCTCAAGGAGGGATTCGGCGTAGAGCGGATTGCCGCCGCTTTGCTCGAAAACTAAGCGCGTTAGCGCAAGATCGGCAGTATGCCCCGGTTTGGCGATCATCATGGCTATCGCATCAAGCGCAAATCGTTCCAACGAGATCTCTTTGCAGAGTTTCTGCGCGCTCAGCTCGCGAAATAGCGTACGTATGGGATGTCGAAGCTGAGCCGCCTCCTCAAGGCGCGTCGTCACTATCATCATGAATCGGGCCTTGGAGCGACGACGAGCAAACGCGGAAATAAAGTCCACCGTCGAATAATCGGCCCAATGCGCGTCTTCCAAGATCAAGATCAATGGTTTGGTCGACGCCAGCGCTTCAAAAAGCTCGCATCCTTCGCGCAGCATCCTATCGCGCCCGGCGCCCACGATCTGGCGCTGTAGTGCCTGGCGTCGCTCGGCAGATACTTGGCCGGGCATCTGGATGGCCCACGTCGGGGCCAAAGAGGCCACCTGCTGAACAATTGTGTTCCCATCGCTGTCTTTACACAGCTTTGTTAACGCGTCCAGGATGGGGTAGTAAGCCTCCGTGCCGCCGAACCCTTCGACGCATTGACTAGCGGCGATCCCGACATTCGATCCTGCGGCGGTGCGGCGTAGGAACTCTTGCGTCAGCGCGGTCTTCCCGATCCCCGATTCTCCGGAAACGAACACGACTTGGGGGCTTCCCCGCGATGCCATGTCGAAGTGACTACGCAGCTCGGCCAGCGGTATGGATCTCGCTACGAAATGAGGAGTGGTTTCGGCGTAGACGCCATGCGCCGCGTGCATGGCGGGGCCGCCCGACAGCGGTGCAATGAACCGGTAGCCATGGCCGCGCAGTGTTTGCACAAAACTGGGAGTGTCCGCATCGTCGCCGAGCGCCGCGCGCAATGCGCGGACATGGCCCTTCAATACCTCAGGCTGAACAAATACGTTTGTCCATAGGGCCTCCAAGAGTTCCTCATGGGTTATCAAGCGATCTGCGTTGTCCAGAAAATAATTTAGCAATTCATATGACTTAGGCGTCAATGCCACGCGAACGTCATGACCGTCCGCGTCGGAACGCCATAGGCAATGGTTGACGATATCGAGCTTGAAAGGCGGAAAGGACTTAACGTTCATTCGCGGTGGCATCCCCGGGGAGACTTTCATCAGTGCAAACGTTCGGCCTCGACATTCAAACGTTCTTCATCCTTAAGGCATGGTCATCAACTATGCTCGCCTCACAGAAGCCGCAGTCCAATCGCGCGCGCGACAGCTTCGGCGCGCGTCTGAGCGTTTAATTTAACGAAGATATGTTTCGCATGCGACTTGACCGTCTCGGGCGCAATCTTCAATTCCTGGGCAATTCTCTTATTCGACATCCCGCGACCTATCAGCTGCAAAATATGGCATTCTCGCGGGCTCAGAATCTGTCGTGCTGCCGCCACCCCCCGCGGAGATTCTTCGCAAATGGGGCAACCCGGCAGGCGTCGGACAAGAGTGCTCAAGAACGGCAGTAGATCATGCCCGTCGGGCGCGGGGCGATTGTACATGTGAATGAGCATTGCGCGAACGTGATCCCCTCCATCGAGGAACGTTTGAAAGATGCCCGAGTTCATCGAAATCCGTAGCGCGCGGGTCAAGATGAGGCCTGCTTCCTCGGTTTCCCCAATGATGTGAAGGGCCTCGACCAGCCTGACGGCAAGTACGATCGCCGCATAATAGTCGTAGCCGGCCGATCCGCGAGCAATCCGGGTCATACCGCCACCCTCGCTTCCCATGGGAGCCATCGAAACCCCCGACGGACCTTTGAAGTCGCTAGCGTCCATAGCTTCACCTGTCTAAAGAGACGTGGAGCTTAAGTGGGCACCAGTCGCGTTCGGTGATGCTTCGGTAGCGATTACATGCCGTCTTGGTGTTTACGGCGTGGGTAATCGCGCGGCGGTTGTCGCAAGTCGGAAGTTCATCCCTTCGAACCGGCGCGAATTCCGCACATACCGCGGCGGCGGCGCTGGCATTCGCAATCGCAATCGGCACCGTGGATGCGAGTGGGGCGTGTACGTCGCATCCCACAATCGGGGGATAGTCGCGTGAGCGTTCAACGGCAACAGTAGTGCCCACAAACGCTGGAGTGCGCATGAACGAAGCGGCAAGAATCTTTTCCGGACTAAAGGTCATCGACTTGGCGAGTTATATCGCGGGACCGGCGGCCACGACGATCCTGTCGGATTTCGGCGCAGACGTGGTCAAAGTCGAACCGCCAGGAAGCGGTGATCCGTACCGAAACTTTTACGCCACGCCACCGAATCCTGTCTGCGAGTACAACTATGCCTGGCAGCTAACCAATCGAAATAAGCGTGGTCTCGCGCTCGATCTCAAGAACGCGGCGGCTAAGGAAGTGCTGAGCCGGCTGGTCAGGTGGGCTGATGTGCTCGTCACCAACTATCCCCCCAAGGTGAGGAAGGGGTTGGGATTGACCTACGAGGAAGTGGGTCCACTGAACCCGCGCCTGATCTACGCGGATATCACTGGCTATGGCGCCAATGGACCCGAGGCGGACAAACCCGGTTTCGACATCACCGCCTACTGGGCGCGGACCGGGTTGATGCAAGTAACACACGACGAGGGCAGTCCGCCAACGCTCCCGATACCGGGCATCGGGGATCACGCCACCGCGAGTACCTTATATTCCGCCATCGTGACCGGCCTGTACCACCGGGAGAAAACCGGCAAGGGCAGTCATGTCACTACATCCCTCATTGCGGAGGGTGCATGGGCGGCGGCCGCTTGGATCGAGGGTGGTTTGCACGGCGCGAAATTCTTCAGCCAACACAATCGCAAGACGCCGCCCAACGCACTGCTCAATCCCTATCGCACTGCGGACAATCGCTGGCTGTTGCTGGTCGCCGCGCAGCAGAAGGATTGGCCTGGGTTTGTCAAGGCCATCAATCTGCCAAAGTTGATGGATGATCCTCGATTCATCGACGGCAAATCGCGCGTGCATAACGCCGAGTCGTTGGTGGAGATTTTGGATCCGATGTTTGCGAGCCAACCACTTGCGCATTGGAAAAAGATGCTCGATGAGGGCCGTGTCATCTTCGGCGTGGTGCAGATCGCGGAGGAGATCATCAACGACCCGCAAATGCACCAAAACGGGATCTTCCTCAACCTCGACCATGCCGGCATGCCCGGCGGCCTCACGGTGGGAAGTCCCATTCAAATCGCGACACACGAGAAGGTCGCGCCTACGCGTGCGCCCGCACTCGGTGAGCACAGCGCCGAGGTGTTAACCGAACTGGGATTTTCGACCGACGACGTGCAGAGCATGTTCGCGGGCGGCGCGGTCTCAAAACCTGCAGTCCCGAGCGCTTGAAACAGTCGTAGTGACGTCGACCCAATCAACTCCACGCACGCATTAGCTGATTAACGGAGAAAACGATGACTGAAGAAGAGGTATTGGGATCGGCCTATGCGATGCCGCTTACGAGCCCGGCCTATCCGAAGCCTCCCTTTCGATTCATCAACCGAGAGTTTGTCATCATCACCTATCGAACCGATCCCCAGGCCCTGGCGAGCGTGATTCCCGCGCCGTTGCAGCCGGCGGACCCGATCGTCAAGTACGAATTCATCAACATGCCCGATTCAAGCGGGCTTGGATCGTATACGGAATCAGGCCAAGTGCTCCCCGTGACCTTCAAAGGTCAGCCCGGTGGATTCACCCACGCTATGTATCTTGACAGCGAAGCGGGGATTGCCTCCGGGCGAGAATTGCTGGGCTTTCCCAAGGTACTGGCGCAGCCGAAGCTCGAAGTAAGAAACGATGCCCTCGTCGGTACGCTCGACTACAACGGCGTGCGCGTCGCCACGGCCACCATGGCTTACAAGTATCATCCCGTGGATCTCGAGACGGTGAGGAAATCGATCGAGGGCCCGGGCTATTTGCTCAAGATTCTGCCGCATGTGGACGCAACTCCCCGCGTATGCGAATTGGTGAGATATCGAGTCAGCGAGGTCCTCATGAAAGGAGCGTGGAGCGGTCCTGCATCTTTGGAACTGCACCCGCATTGCTTCGCTCCCGTGTCGCGATTACCCGTACTTGAAGTCATCTCGGCGCTCCATATTCTTTGCGACCTATCGATCGCCGGTGGTGAAGTCGTGCATGACTATCTGGCAGCCAATAGCAGCTCACCACAGCGTTTACGTTGAACGCTCACCCTGAATCAGTAAGTGAATGTAGGAACAGACCTCATGACGAATCCCACAGCGATTGAAAAGCCTGCGAAGTTGCCCGAAGCGGACGGCGATTTTTATCTGCTGTCAAATACCCTGTCCAAGGAGGACAACGCATTGCGGCTCAAAGTACGGGCCTTCATGGAAACCGAAGTTCAGCCAATAATCAACGATTTTTGGAGCCGAGACGAATTCCCGTTCGAGCTGTTGCCAAAATTCAAGTCGCTGGGTATTGCCGGGCTGCCTATCAAAGGATACGGCTGTCCTGGCAAAAGCACGACGATGATGGGATTCCTCATGATGGAGTTGGCGCGCGTTGACGCTTCCATATCAACCTTTTTCGGCGTGCATACCGGCCTAGCGATGGGGTCGATCGACGTCTGTGGCTCAGAAGAACAGAAGGAGCGTTGGTTACCGCCCATGGCGCGGTTGGAAAAGGTCGGCTCATTCGGATTGACGGAGCCAGAGGTCGGTTCCGGTGCGTCCGGCGGTCTGACGACCACCGCGAAGCGAGACGGCGATTCTTGGATTCTCAATGGCCAGAAGAAGTGGATCGGCAACTCCACCTGGGGAGACTTGACTATCATCTGGGCCCGAGACGTATCCGACAATCAGGTGAAGGGATTCATTGTCGAGAACCGTTCGCCCGGGTTTCACGTCGAGAAAATTCAGCACAAGATGGCGCTTCGAGTCGTGCAGAACGGGCTCATCACACTCACAGATTGTCGCGTGAGCGAGGCCAATCGTCTGCAGAAGGCGAACTCGTTCAGGGATACTGCATCGGTATTGCGACAAACACGCGCCGCAGTGGCGTGGGAATCGGTGGGCTGTGCAACGGGAGCTTATGAGCACGCGCTGCGCTACGCGCAGACCCGCCAGCAATTCGGTCGGCCGATCGCTCGATTTCAATTGATACAGGATCTGTTGTTCCGCATGCTGGGCAACATCACTTCGACTCAGACTCTCTGTCTGCGGCTTTCGCAAATGCAAGATCTAGGCATTATGCGTGACGAGCACGCCTCGATGGCCAAAGGCGTTTGCACGGTGCGAATGCGCGAGACCGTCGGATGGGCGCGCGAAATTCTGGGCGCCAATGGCATCCTGCTGGACTATCACATTGGCCGCTTCGTTGCCGATGCCGAGGCGCTGTACTCCTACGAAGGTACACGCGAAATGAACTCGCTCATCGTCGGCAAGGCGATCACGGGTTTCAGCGCCTTCATATGAGAATCAAAGGACTGCAATTTTCCACTGGGAGCATTTATCGATGACGACTCAGATTAAACGCGTGGCCGTGATTGGAACCGGCGTCATTGGTGCCAGTTGGACCGCGCTGTTTCTCGCCAAAGGCCTGAATGTGGTGGCAACGGACGTTGCTCCGGGCGCCGAAGGCCGACTGAAACAATATGTCGATGAGGCGTGGCCCGCCTTGGAAAGCCTAGGTCTCGCACCGGGTGCGTCCCGATCCAATTTAAAGTTTGTCGCGGACTTATCTCAGGCCGTCGTGGGCGCGGAGCTGGTGCAGGAAAACGGTCCGGAGCGAATTGATTTCAAGAAAGCACTCTATGGTCAACTGGACGCCTTGCTCCCACCAACCGCCATCATCGCGTCGAGTTCCTCGGGACTCACGATGAGCGAGATTCAATCGGGATGCCCGACGCATCCCGAACGCTGCGTGATCGGGCATCCGTTCAACCCGCCGCACCTGATCCCCCTGGTGGAAATTGTGGGTGGAGCGAAAACGTCGGAAGATACGATCCGACGGGCGAAGGATTTTTACACGGCGCTCGGTAAACGCACCATCCGTCTGCACAAAGAAGTTCCGGGGCACGTGGCGAACCGGCTTCAGGCGGCCCTATGGCGCGAAATCGTCCATCTTATTTCGGAGGGCGTCGTGGATGTGGCCGACGCAGACACTGCGGTGTGCTGGGGCCCTGGCCTTCGCTGGGGCGTCATGGGTCCAACCTTGTTATTCCACCTCGGCGGCGGTCAAGGAGGCATCGAGCACTTCTTCGATCAATTTACGGGACCGATGACTGCGTGGTGGAAAGTCCTTGGCAATCCACAGATCACTCCAGAGGTACGCAAGACGGTGGTCGCGGGTGTTCTCAAAGAAGCCGGCACTCGTTCGTTGGACGCGTTGGCCTCGCAGCGGGATGAGGTACTGCTCGGCCTCCTGAAGCTGCGTGCGAAAGAGTAACTCACTTGCAGCCGGAGTGCGGGCGCACGTGGATTATCTAGCAGGAGCAGCCGCTTTCGTGGAGAAGCGCAGACCGATGCTCAAGGGTCATTGACGGTGCGCGCAAAACGCGTGGTCATATTGGGTGGTGGATTCGGCGGCGTCGCCGCCGCGCGTGCGCTCAAGGGCGCGCAAGCCGAGGTCCTGCTGATCGACCGGCGTAACCATCACATCTTTCAACCGCTGCTCTATCAAGTGGCGACTGCCGTACTCGCCCCGTCCGAGGTGGCATCGCCCATCCGGCAGCTCGCGCAACGGCAGCCAAACCTCTCGGTGCTGATGGGGGAAGTCACCGGTGTGGATTTGGCGGCTCGACAGGTGCGTGTCTCGCCGCCAGGTCTCGAGGATAGAAGTATAGACTTCGACTATCTCATCGTGGCGACCGGCGTGGGCCCAAACTATTTCGGGCACGACGAATTCGCCGCATATGCGCCCGCCCTCAAAACGCTCGCCGACGCCGAAGCGATTCGCGCGCGAATCTTGAGCGCGTATGAACTCGCCGAGCAGACGGACGAACCCGCGGTTCGAGCCCGCGCACTGACGTTCGTGCTGGTCGGTGCCGGGCCCACCGGCGTGGAATTGGCGGCCTCGATTGCGCAAATGGCGAGGGTCACATTGCGCTCGAATTTCAGACGTATTGACCCGAGCAGCACCACCGTCCTGTTGCTCGAAGGCACCGCACGCGTGTTGCCAACCTTCGATGAATCTTTGGCAAAGAAAGCCGCTGATCGGCTAGGTGCCCTCGGGGTTACGGTTCGAACGGGCGTGATGGTAGAGCGAGTCGACGCCCAGGGCGTCATCGTCGCCGGCGAGAGGATCGAAAGCGATACCGTCTTGTGGGCGGCCGGGGTTCGGGCGTCCCCGGTTATCAAACAACTCAACGCGAAAACCGATCGGGCGGGACGGGCCAGTGTCGGGCCGCTACTGTCTCTTCCCGATCATCCGCACGTGTACGTGATCGGCGATGCAGCTTCGGTGCAGCAGGACGGTCGCCCGTTACCGGGCGTAGCGCAGGTCGCGATCCAGCAAGGACGCTTCGTTGGGCGGTCGATCGCGGCTCAAATCAACAACCGTCCGAATGCACGATCGTTTCGGTATGGGGACCGCGGCAACATGGCCGTGGTCGGCAAGAACTTCGCCGTCTTCGAGCGCGGCAAACTACGCTTGAGCGGCTTCACCATTTGGGTGGTCTGGGCGCTCATCCATGTCATGTTCCTACCTCAGGCGCAGAACCGACTGCGAGTCCAGATGCAGTGGCTTTGGAGCTACATCACCGGCCAGCGGAGTTCTCGACTCATTCCCGAACCCCGCGCCGAGCTAGGGACAAAGCCCGCGCTGCAAGCGATCGAGTCGTCCGCAGCCGCGCACTGAAGAGTCGGTGCTCTATATCGGTGCCACTGAAAGATTCTATTACCGGAGGATTCCGTGACTGCTTTCGCAAATATTTCCTACGAGAAGAAGGATGCCATTGGCTATCTGACCATCAACCGTCCGAAGGCGCTCAATGCGCTGAGTCAGGCCACACTCGCAGAAATCCAATCAGCCCTGGAGGATGCCCGCGATGATAGCCTCGTTCGAGGCGTCATCCTCACCGGCGCAGGCAACCGGGCATTCGTTGCGGGCGCCGACATCACGGAGATCGCAAGTATCTCCGCTGTCGAGGCCGCCGAGTTCACGCGCAGGGGCCAAGCGGTGCTCAATCTGATCGAGAACCTTGGTAAGCCCGTCATCGCCGCGGTCAACGGGTTCGCCCTCGGCGGGGGATGCGAGATCGCGATGGCGTGTACGTTGCGTCTGGCCACCGAGAATGCGAGGTTCGGCCAGCCGGAAGTCAAGCTGGGGGTCATACCGGGTTTTGGCGGCACGCAACGCTTGCCCCGCCTGATCGGGAAGGGTCGAGCGCTGCAACTGATTCTGACGGCAGAGACCATCGATGGAAACGAGGCGCATCGGATCGGTTTGGTGAACGAGATCGTCGCGGCTGATAAATTGCTAGCTCGCGCGGAAGAGATATTGCGCTTGATTAACGCCAATGCGCCGCTGGCAGTGCGCTTCTCCCTCGAAGCGGTGAACCGCGGACTTGACGTCGGTCAGGCAGAGGGCCTCGTCATCGAAAGCGCACTGTTTGCCGTATGCGCTTCTTCCCAGGATAAGCATGAGGGCACGGCCGCTTTCCTCGAGAAGCGCATTCCGCAGTTCAGCGGCCGCTAACGATATCTCGGAGGCGAATGCATGAACGGCGGCAACCACCCACGGAGATCTTAGGACATGAGCACTACTTCGAAACTATCGGGTTCGCGAAACAAGGGCAATGGCGTCGTGGCCCGAATCTTTTTTCTCGACCTCGGTGCGGGGCGAGTTCTCTCCGCCAACCCCGACGGCTCGGACCTGCAGACGTTGCTGATCGAAGGCAGAAAGCTGCCAGACGGGCTGGCGGTCGATGTCGCAGCCGGGCACCTCTACTGGACGAACATGGGCAATCCCAAGGCCAATGACGGCTCGATCTTCCGCTCCGATCTCGACGGCCGGAATCTGACGACGATCATTGCGCCGGGCGGCACCTTCACGGCGAAGCAGCTGCAGATCGACAAGCCCAACGGCAAGCTCTACTGGTCAGATCGCGAAGGCATGCGCGTGATGCGTGCCAATCTCGACGGCTCGAAGATCGAAACGCTGGTCGATACGAGCCGGGGCGACCCTCGTCCCGGTGCGGATCCAACCAAGTGGTGCGTGGGCATCGCCGTCGATGCGGATGCCGGTAAGCTTTACTGGAGCCAGAAAGGTGATGACAACGCCGGCGAGGGCAGCATCCTGCGAGCGAACATCGATATACCAAGGGGTCAAACAGCCTTGAACCGGACGGACATTGAGTTGCTCTACGACAAGCTGCCCGAACCGATCGACCTCGATTTGGATCTCGGGAGCCGGCTCCTATACTGGACCGACCGAGGAGACCCGCCCCGCGGCAACACGGTGAATCGTGCACCGCTGGATGCGCCGCAGGGAGGACGCCCGTCGCCCGAGATCGTCTTTACTCATCTGATGGAAGGGATCGGCCTGGCTCTGGATCCGAAGCACGGCCGCATGTTCATCACCGATTTCGGCGGCTCGGTCTACAGCGCCAACCTCGACGGGTCGGACCCGAAGACCCTGCTCATTGCCGAGGGCAACCTAACGGGCATCGCCTACGCCGAGTTACCTGCGGCCTAAGCCGCGATCAGACCTGTGCAATTAGCAACCAAATACGCCTTTAGGAGATTGTGAATGAGTTCTGAAAGCGTGCGATTACCTGACACTCAGCAAGCAAAGTCGTTGACCAACTTGCTCGAGACCAGCCTGCGAAATCCCGCAACTTCACCCGAGTTCGACTTCCACACTGCCGTGGATCAGGTGCTCGCGGATGTGGGACTGACAGCCCGAGACAGCGGCGGCAAACTTACTTTCTACGGACAGGATCCGATCGTGCCCAGCAGCTTCAAGTTTGGCGCCATGGCCGCGGTCGGCCTGGCTGCCAGGTCGGTCGCGTTGGCAGCGCTCTGGAAATCGCAAACTGGCGAAGCACAGGACATTCACGTCGATGTCCGGAAAGCTCTGCGGCGCTTCTGTGGTTTCTTCGAAGGTAAATGGGAAACGCTCAACGGACGCAGCCCTCTGCTCCTGCCTCGGGACAACCCATTCTTCGAGTTGCCGCTCTTTAGGAAAACACGCGATGGACGTCACATGGTTACGCTCAACATCTACCCCGGTCTGCAGGCGCGTGCGCTCAATTTCCTGAGGTGCAGTAACAGCACCGAATCCATTGGTAATGCGGTTCTGCAATGGCGCGCAGAGGAGTTAGAGGCGGCCGCCGCGGAGGCTGGGCTTGTCTTTGCGATGGTGCGCACCAACGAGGAGTTTCGCAACGAGCCTCAGTACACCGAAGTGCTCTCCAGGATGCCGTTGATCACTTTGGAAAAAATCGGAGAGAGCGAGCCGGTACCGCTTAAGCGCGGCGCAAACAGCCCATTGGAGGGCATTCGTGCGTTCGGATTGGGACATGTGATTGCCGGAGCGGGTATCGGCAGAGACCTCGCCTACTACGGCGCCGACGTCCTCAACATCTGGAGGCCCAATGATGCGGAGATTGAGGCCTTTGCCTTGGACGTGCAGGTTGGAATGCGTTCCACGCTACTGGATGACTCCAAAGAGGATCGCGCAAAGTTCGATCATCTTTTGAAGAATGCCGACGTGTTCTTCTCGAATCGGCGGCCCGGTTACTTGGAGAGATATGGCCTCACCGCAGAAGAGCTCAGCCAGAAAAAGCCGGGATTGATTCACGCCAAGGTTGTCCTGCATGGCGAACGGGGTCCTTGGTCAAACCGGGTTGGATTCGATGAGATCGGCGCGGCAGTGTCGGGCCTGTTCTGCATTGAGGGATCACCCGCTCAGCCCAAGTCGCCGCCCATCATCCCGATTTGCGACAACGTGGTGGGTTGGCTCGGCACCGTGGGTGTTCTTGAGGCGTTGCGGCGGCGTTCCATCGAGGGAGGAAGCTATCGCGTTGTCGTATCCCTGACCAGAACTGTGCTGTGGCTGCTCTCGATGGGCATATTCGATAAGGGCTACGCGCAAGAGACCGCCGGCTCTAAGGACGAGCACACCTACGTCGCTCCCGATGTCTTCACCGCCGAAACTCCGTTGGGGACGTATCAAGGCTTTACCGACCAGGTAGTGTTATCGCGCACGCCGGGCGCCTTTCGAACCGTGCTGACCCCGCGCGGCTCGAGCATGCCCGAGTGGCTGGCCTGAGGTCAGGTAGCGCTGTGCGCGAACTGTGCATAGGAACGGTAAAAAGCCACGAGTCGTCATCGTCGGCGGAGGCTTCGCGGGCATCTCTGCGCATGATCGAGCCTGAACCATCATACCGTTCTGGAGGAGACTACCGATTCCCGTTCCTCAAGCGGAGCTTGCGTGCAGCCAGTTGCTCGAGCTAGGAGCTGAGCAACCTTCGCTTAAGCGGTCTTCGGGTACGGGGCCGGGGTCCTGGCGAATGCCGATGACGAGTTCGCCGGCGGCGAAGGCAACAGCCCACTCTGGGGCGGCCACATCATCGATGCCACCTTTCCGCCGGTATGAACGTGCCCGCAAAGCTCCTCAGCGTCCATCCCGTGAGCTTGCCGTGAGCCGCCGCGTCCTACCCTCGTTCCGAACCAACCACGCGGCAATGTCTTTCAACTGTCTGCTTGAGGAACGATCCATGTCTTCGGGAGGCTCTATTCAAGCTGTGCGTCAATCATCTCTTGCAGTTGTTCGGCAGCACGATTCCGCTGCCCTGAACCCGGACTCTCCCCCGCGGCGTACCGCGCTTCATGGTCGCGGCAGCGGCCCGACCGGTAACCCGAATTCCAGACCACGCGCGGAGCTCAGCGCGCTGGAGTCACGAAGCGCCCAGCTTTCCCCAAACACTTTGCTCGTGCGCGCATGGCGGAGCCTCATCGAGCTGCGTATCGACGATGCCTTGGCGACCGTCGTGCAGTTCGAAGATGAGATCGCGCGTGCGGGTGCTCTGGTTGCGCCTCGATCGCGGGAGTTTGCCGAGGTTCTAAGAGCGGTGCTGCTCGTGCTTAAGAGCCGGGACGGCGCCACGGTGCGCGCGGCGCTTGCCGTACTCGAAAGCCGTCACCAGTCAGGTGGGACGAGTCCCGCGCTGGCGGTAGCGCTGCGCGTCGGCTACTGGAAGGTGCGAGACTTTGATCGATACTACGCGGTGCCCCGTCTGAAACACGCGGTGCCGACTGATCGCGGCACGCACGGGCTTGCGACGATCATCGGCATGACGTTCGAAGCGGTCGTGGAGGCTGAGCAGCTCCGACTGGCCGTCGCGACGAGACTCGCTAGAAGCGCGCACGAACGCGCCGTGAGTCGATTCGGGAAGCGATCACCGGTGACAGCCCGAGCGGCGGTCGTGCTCGCAGAGCTGCTCTACGAGGAAGGGCACCGCGCCGGCCTGGAGGCTATGGTCATGGAGACTCTTACGGCGGTCCGAACGTCAGGGGACGACGAGAGCGCCTTGCGAGGATACAGGGTTCTGGCTCGTCTCGCCGCCCGTCGGGGAGACACGGAGTTCGCCTTCCTCATCCTGAAGGAGGCGGAGGCCCTGGCGGCGGCGCGCGACTGGACGGGGATGATGGCGGAGAGCTTGGTGCTGCGTACTCAGCTTCTGCTCAAGGAGGGTCGCACGCGCGACGCGGCGATCTGTGCGGAGCGCATCGGGACACTCGCGCGCGACTTCTCCTCGGATGCCCCGTTGCAGGCCAGCCATGCCTTGGTCCGTGCGCAGGTGCTGATCGCTACCGGGGACGCGTGCCGAGGAGCGGCGATTCTCCGGGAGCTTCGAGCGGCGTGCGACAAGCGAAACAACTACTGGGCACTGCGATTGTCGGTTGAGCTGGCCGACGCTCTGCTCGAGTGCGGAGACCAAGCCGAAGGCCATGCGATGTTCGTTCAAGCGCTTCAGGTTGGCGCGCGCGCCGGGGTGTATCAGACATTCGTCGATGCCGGAGCGCACGTGGCCGAGCTCCTGTTGTCCCTTTACCACGCCGCCCCACAGGACAGCCGCCTGCCCTCGGAGCTCGGACCCTACATCGGAAGCATTCTCGCGGACCGTGCTCAGCAGCGTACACGCACGTTGCCGACTCGTGTCTCGCGCGTCACGGGGTCGCTGAGTCCTCGCGAACACAGCATCCTGCGCTCGATGAGCTGTGGACTTTCCAACAAACGCATCGCTCAAGAGCTGCAGATAGCCCCCGAGACCGTGAAGACCCACGTCAAAGGCATTTTCATGAAGCTCGCCGTGCAGACGCGCGCTCACGCCGTATCGACGGCCGGCGCTCTCGGACTGCTCTGATCCACAGGTGCGGATCCGCCCTCTACTCGTTGAATGTGTGCGCCTTGCGCCCTTTTCGCACGTCGCCAGGCGGCCGGAGTTTCCCCAGTGACTACTCGAAAGTGTTTGCACAGATGCGCGTGATCCACGAATCCACATTCAAGCGCAATGTCGCTCAAAGACATATTGGTCTGAAGCATGTTCTTAGCAGCCAATTCGACGCGGCGGCGGACCACGAAGGCGTGGGGGGCGCGCCCGAATGTGCCCCTAAAGGAGCGCGAAAAGTGCGCTTCGCTGCGCCATACCAGCGCGCTTAGATCTGCGACAAGCACGCGATTGGTGATATGCCTGTCGATATAGTCGAGCACCTTCCGTGCCTGCCATGCCAGCAAGCGCTCTTTTCCGTCGTCCGCGGCGCCTTCCGCAGGTTGTGGATCAACCTGCCTTCGCAACAGCGAGGTTGCCTCGAGTATGGCGCCATGCGACGCCTGTTCCCGGTCAAGGTGACCAATGGCCGCATCCAGCAGTGCTATTACGCGGTGCATCCAGTCGCCCGATCGGCTCTGACCGGCCGTCGGACCGACTTGCGTTTCGCAGACTTGAGTTTGCATTGCTGCTGCCCTCCTGATCGAGGAGGAACGGTATCAGCGCCTGAAGGGGATGTGGATCGCGAATTGCAGTGGACAAAAGCTCCCTCGATAGAGGGACTTCCCCACGGCAACCGTCGCCTGCCGCACCGACTCAGAAACTTGCAATCCCTCAATTGAGGGATTGCTCGGCGTATCCGAAGGGAACCGCGCGCGGGCGATAACTAAGGGTTAGCAGCGAGCCGCTTGAGGCGTATTCTCTGCAGCATGGGAGCCGTCCATGCCTTCTGTGCTGCGCCCCCCCACGCTTTCGCTTTCGACGGCAAGGGCTGGAGGGACGCCACGGAACAGGTGGGACTGCCATCACCGTACGTAGAGCACCTGCTGACATCTGCATCGGATTGAATCAGATACGCATTCTCCTCCCCGTCATGATTCATCGCAGTCATACGCAAGGTGTACTCGCGATTATTGCGTTGCTCTGGTGCAGCTGCGCCGCCGCGCTCAATCCTAATCTGACCATCAAGCAGTTGCTCCACACCGCCTGGGGTCCTCGCGAGGGCGCACCCCTCGGTGGGGTTCAGGAGCTCGCACAAACAAACGATGGCTTTCTATGGTTGCGGTCGTACAGCGGTCTGTACCGTTTCGATGGAATTGCGTTCGAGCACGTCGAGCTACCGCGCGACGCGAAGCTCGCATCGACCGACCTGCTCGGGGTTTTCGCGCCACGCACCGGCGGCTTGTGGGTCTCGGTGTACACCGGAGGCGTCGCGTTCCTTCGAGACGGTCGCTGGCAGGTGTACGGCGCTCAGGATGGGCTTCCACCAGGGGGCGTAACCGAGTTTGCTGAGAGGCCGGACGGCACCCTGTGGGTTGCCACAAATGTGGGGTTCGGACGTTTCGATGGTGTCCGCTGGAGGTCGGTCGGAGCCGATATGGGTCTGCCGGCGGGTATCGTGCCCGTTTTTGTGTTCGTCGACGGACAAGGCACGCTCTGGCTGGGCGCATCTGGCCAGATGTTCACGCTCCGTGCGAGCGAGCGGCAATTCAGCCGATTTCCGTACTCGGGCCCGATGCCCGTCATTTCAAGACTGGCCGAATCGAGCGCCGGGACCCTCTGGTACGACACCGATGACGCCCTGATTAAGATCCATCAGAACCCGACGCCGGTGGCGCCCAGCAGTCCGTTAACCCATGGCCCCGCTTTCGATCAGGACGGCGCGCTATGGGACACCGGCCATGCGCTTGCCCGGATCAATCCCGAACGCCTGCGGGACGCGGTCGTTATCCGGTTCAAAGACGTACCCGATCGGTACACCCATACCGACGGCCTGACAGGGGGAGCCGAATCCAACTTGATGGTCGATCGCGAGGGCAACGTCTGGGTCGCGACGGCTCAGGGGCTGGACCGGTTTGCAAATCCCAGTCTCGAGGCCCCTTTGCGGGACGAAAGAAATCGCAACGCGCTCGGGAGCGTGACCGGGATAGGCCTTGCCCCGGCTGATGGTGCAGGTGGACTGTGGGTGACCGACACTTACGCCGCCGTGCAGCGCTATCAGGATGGTCGGCTGGCCACTCCGTCCCTCAAGCAGCGCATTGCCTGCCTATTGCGTACCGATGACGGCACCGTGTGGTTTGGCGGTAGGAACATCTTGTGGCGCGAGCGGCAGGGGCGCTTCGAGTCTCTAGCCCCCCCGGGCCCCGACGGCGACACGCAGGCTCTGGCCGTCGACAAGTCCGGAGGACTTTGGGCCTCCATCGTTCGTTCGGGCGTGTTCTATCTCAAGGATTCGGTATGGACACCCTATGGCGGCATCGCAACCCTCCCGCGGCGCTGGGCGATTACGATCGTGCGCGATCGTCGCGATCGTCTGTGGTTCTCCTATCTAGATGGCACTGCCGCTGTCCTCGACGGCGATCGGGTGCGCACGTACGGCGCTGTCGAAGGGCTGCAGATCGGTTTCGTTGCGGCAAACTACTCCGGCCGCACCGACCAATGGCTCGGGGGGGAATTTGGGCTGGCACGGTTCGACGGCGAGCGCTTTCAAAACGTACGCACTGTGCCGGAGCTATCGCTCGCTCGGATTACTGGCATCGTCGAGACTGCTGCCGGAGATCTGTGGCTCAACGGTCAGTCGGGTATCGTTCATCTTCCGGCGGCAGAGCTGCAACGGAGTCGCCTTGACCCCTCGTACCGCGTGAACGGCGAAGCCTTCGGCGCTTTCGACGGAGTCGTGGGCACCGGTTGGTTGCGCCGACCGCTGCCCACCGCGATCGAAGCCGGCGACGGGAAGATCTGGTTCGCCACGAGCAGCGCGTTCTTTGGCGTCGACCCCAATCGGCTCGTCCGGAACCGCATTCCGCCGCCCGTCGTGATCCGCGCGCTGACGGTCGGAGATCACAGGATTGAACCGAGACCGGGCGTGACGCTGCCGGTACGCGCGACGACGGTGCGCTTCGAGTACGCGGGACTGAGTCTGACTGAAGCTCAAAAAGTGCGCTTTCGCTATCGGCTCGACGGAATCGATACCGATTGGCGAGAGGTAACTGCCGCACGCCAGGCGCTGTATAGCAACCTGCGCCCGGGGCATTACACGTTCCGCGTCATCGCGTCGAACAATGACGGGGTGTGGAACGACAGGGGGGCGGCACTTGCCTTCACCATCCCGCCGGCGTTCGTGCAAACCGGCTGGTTCATCGCCTTGTGCCTGGCAGGCGGTGCGCTCGCGGTCTGGGCTCTGGTGCGGCTGCGAGTACACCAGGCTACGGTCAGCGTGCGCCGCCGCCTCCAGCAGCGCATGGAAGACCGTCTCAACGAGCGGACGAGGATCGCCCGCGAGTTGCACGATTCCCTCTTGCAAGGCTTCCAGGGTTTGATGTTCAGACTGCAGGCAGTTCGGCAACTGCTTCCCGAACGTCCTGGCGATGCCGCGAACTCCTTGGACTCTGCCATGCAGCTGGGAGACCAAGCCATCGGTGAGGGACGTGATGCCGTTCAGAACCTGCGCTCCTCGTCTTTTGACGACCGTGATCTCGCGACGTCGCTGGGCGCATTGGGGACCGAGCTCGGGGCCGGGATTGAGCCTCTGTCAAAGCCGCGATACCGCGTCGTCGTCGAGGGCAGGCCTCGCAACTTGACTGCCGTCGTTCGTGATGAGGCTTATCGGATCGCGCGCGAAGCGGTCCGGAACGCGTACCAACATGCAAAGGCCAGGCATATCGAAACCGAAGTCACCTTTAGCGATGCAGATCTCACTATCCGCGTGCGCGACGATGGAATCGGTGTGGAACGTCAGATCCTCGCACATGGTCAGCGCCCCGGCCATTGGGGACTTCCGGGGATGCGCGAGCGCAGCGAGAGCCTTGGCGGCCAGCTCCATGTTTGGAGCGAAAGAAATACAGGGACGGAGATTGAGCTGCGGATCCCTGCCCGTGTTGCGTACGCGGAGACTCCGACATCCGGATCTGATGGAATCGGAGATTTGTTTTCCTCCTCGCGGTGACGCCACCGTCCTTCCGAAAATCATCCCGAATGCGCGCAATGACGACCGCTTGCGCACTAGACTATTCGCTTACGGCCAAAGAGCCGGGCGTCCAAGGACCACGCCCCCGGCCCGAGCATGGCCAGCGCCAAGCAGACCGCCGCAGTGATTATCGATGATGAATTGAACTGGTGCGCCAGACTCATGGTGCCGATCTGAATCGCCGCCGCAGTAACTGCTACAATCGGTGTCCATAGCCCGATCGAAAGCAGCACGACCAACCCGCCCACCAGGCAGCGATCAAGCAAGTTTGCAGTGTCCGCGAGATCTCCGGTCACATGCGCTACAGCGGCCAACGAGAACCCAGTGGCTAAGCGAAGAATCAACAGCCCCAGTCCGGGCCACGAATTGGGGAACGTTGAGAAGAGCCTTTGCATGCCCCAGTATGGGACGTGAGTGTGCGTTCGCGAAAACCCTCAAAAGGGGGAGTCCTCGCCTCAACCCGATCCGCCTAAAGCGAGTATCCCTCGCTTCAGGCCCAAGCTCACTGCGTGCGTCCGGTCCCTGGCGCCCAGTTTTTCCAGAATGTTCTTGATGTGGGTCTTCGTCGTTTCCTCATTGATGTCCAGATGCGCGGAGATCGCCTTGTTCGCATGCCCTGAGGCCACCAATCTGAAAACCTCGAGCTCTCGAGTCGTCAACGCGGCATTTGCCGTGTGTTTCGCCATCTCTGCGGCCACTTCTGCCTGGACCCGCTTTTCTCCTCCATAGACGACTCGAATGGTATTCAGTATCTCCGTACGAACCAGGCTCTTTAGCACGTAAGCCTGTGCGCCGGCCTTCAAAGCCCGCTGCGCGAGCACATCGCCCGCGTACGTTGTGAGAACGATGATGCGTGCAGAGGGTTGTTCTGTTCTGATTGAGATGATGGCATCCAGCCCACTCATACCAGGCATCTGAAGGTCCATCAGCGTCAAATCAGGATTAACTTGCCGGTGAAGTTGCACCGCCTCATTTCCGTTTGAAGCTTCTCCCACTATCCGCATGTCGGGCTGCGTGTCAACGAGCGCCGCAATTCCCGACCGCAACAACGGATGGTCGTCCACTGAAAGAATGCGGATGAGGCGGGTGTCGTTCGTCATAGCAAGCGTCGGCGGGCCAAACTTGGCGTGAATGCTACGCCAGCTTGCACAGACCTGCACGTTCCACCGCGTCCGCAGGATTCCACAATCCGGCGTTCCCTGCCTACAAGCGCAGCTTGACGTCTGTGGTCTAGGCTTCGAGACATGTCATCGCTCGATACGACAGGGGTTTGCTATGTCTGGCCGCGAACGTTTCAGGGTCCATGTGTTGGGGCGCTTTCGCTTACTCACGGGGGAAATCCCTATTATCATCCCTCCACGCTTACGCAAACCGCAGGAGCTGCTGCAGGCCCTGATCGCGTTTGGTGGAACCGAAGTGGGCGCGGGCGTGCTGATCGATGCGCTGTGGCCGGATTCTGAGGGCGATGCCGCGTACCACGCACTCGAAAGCGCACTTTATAGGCTGCGCCAGCTGCTCGGTGCACGCGACGCGGTACGCATGGAGGGCGGCAAGGTCAGTCTGAACCGGGATCAGCTGTGGGTCGACGTGTGGGAGTTCGAGGAGGAGCTGCAGCGTCCTCATGGTCCGGAGGCGCATGACATAGAAAGGATCGGCCGTCTCCGACTCCTCTATCAGGGGCATTTTCTCCAGCACGAGACCGAAAAGCCCTGGGTCTTGAAGGCGCGCCAGGAGTTGCGTGATCGTTTACTGCGCGCCATCCGCGATGCCGCGCGCAAGTGCGAACACGCGCGCCGTTGGGAGGATGCTGCGAACTTGTATCGATCCGGAATCGAGCTCGACTCGCTCAACGAGGGTCTGTATCGGGGCTTGATGCTCTGCCACCAGGAGCTCGGAGATCACAGCGAGGCGCTGCAGGCCTACAGGCGCTGCCGCGAGTTGCTGACGCGCTTCCTCGGCATACCGCCCAACGCAAAAACGCAAGCCCTCTATCACAGCGTGCGCGAGCGCGCAGCCTACACCCCGGTCGGGAGCGGCCCTGTGAGCGCGTGCACTTAGACCGCGGTAGGCCCCCCATTGGGGGGATTGGGAAGGGCGTGGGATTTCCACAGAATTCCTCCCCATGTCTAACCGCGCCAGTGGGTACCGATGGAGTCCGTGATGCACGCCGTCAGAACCGATCGGATGTCCGCGGAGGTCACTAGAACACCCAGCGCATCCGCATTGTGGCTGCGAATAATTTCGATGACGAGTGCCGCGATGTTGATGGCGTCATGTAGCGAGGGTGTGCTCGACCCACACGGTCCTGTGGGCAAGGCAGAGCGAGTCATTCTCTACGATTCGACCGCGATCATGCTGGCCGTCGTCATTCCGGTGATTGTGCTCACGCTGGTATTCGCATGGTGGTTTCGAGCCGGAAATAAGCGGGCGCGTTACCAGCCAGACTGGGAATATTCAGGTCGGATCGAGATGATTATCTGGTCCATACCAGCCCTCGTCATTCTATTTCTCGGCGGCATAGCGTGGACGGGGTCACATGACCTCGATCCCCCGGCCCCGCTAGAAGACTCTACGGCACCGCTCGAAATCGAAGTCATCTCCCTCGACTGGCGCTGGCTTTTTATCTACCCGCAGGAGGGGATCGCGAGCTTGAACCGTTTGGTTGTCCCAGCGGGAGTGCCGCTTCGATTTCGCCTGACCTCGGCGACGGTGATGAACAGCTTCTTCGTGCCTCAGTTGGGCAGTCAGATCTACACGATGCCGAACATGGTCACGCGGCTCAATTTGGAGGCCGACCAACCCGGCACTTACGAGGGTCTCTCAGCGCAGTTCAGCGGCGATGGCTTCTCCGACATGCGCTTCGATCTCGTGTCGACTGAAGCCGAGGCCTTCAAGGGCTGGGTCAACACGACCAAGACGCAGGGCGGCGTCCTTGATGCGAGGACATTTGAGGAGCTGTCGAAGCCCGCCAAGGCGGACGGGGCGCAGACCTACGCGCGGGTGAGCGAGGGTCTGTTCGATAAGATTTCGGCGGGTCATATGGCGGCAGTCTCGCCGCAACGAGGGCAGTAATATCATGGGTAGGCTCACCTGGGCGGCAATTCCCTTCGACCAGCCGGTCGTGATGATCGCGTCTGGCACGGTCGGTTTCGTCATTTTTTGCGTGTTGGCGCTGGTGACGGTCAAAGGCTGGTGGCCCTACTTGTGGCGCGAATGGATCACCAGCGTCGATCACAAGCGCATCGGCGTGATGTACATCATTCTGGCGCTCCTCATGCTGGTGCGCGGTTTCTCGGACGCCATGATGATGCGCAGCCAATTGGCCCTTGCCGCCGGTCACGCACAGGGGTATCTGCCACCCGAACATTACGATCAGATCTTCTCGGCGCACGGCACCATCATGATCTTCTTCGTGGCCATGCCGTTCGTCATCGGACTCATGAACTTCGTCTTGCCCTTACAGCTTGGCGTGCGCGATGTCGCCTTTCCAGTGCTCAACTCCGTCGGTTTCTGGCTGTCCGCGGCGGGAGTGCTTTTGGTCAACGTGTCGCTGGTGGTCGGCGAGTTTGCCCGCACCGGCTGGCTTGCCTATCCGCCGTTGAGTGAAGTCGCGTACTCCCCAGGGGTCGGCGTCGACTATTACTTGTGGTCCTTGCAGATTTCGGGTTTGGGAACGTTGATATCAGGCATCAATCTAACGACCACCATCTTGAAGTTGCGGGCACCGGGTATGGGTTACCGCGAAATGCCGATCTTTTGTTGGACCGCGCTCGCCTCGAATCTCCTGATCGTCGCTGCTTTTCCGATCTTGACGGCGACGTTTGCGATGCTGCTGCTCGATCGTTACTGCGGTTTTCATTTCTTTACCAACGATCTCGGCGGCAATCCGATGATGTACGTCAACCTTATCTGGTGCTGGGGCCACCCGGAGGTGTACATCTTGATACTGCCCGCATTCGGGGTGTTCTCGGAGGTGGTTGCGACCTTTTCGGGTAAGCCGTTGTTCGGTCGCCGCTCGATGGTGATGGCAACGATGGGGATCTGCGTGCTGTCCTTCCTGGTATGGCTGCATCATTTTTTCACCAGGGGCGCCGGCGCGGACGTGAACGCCTTCTTCGGCATCATGACGATGCTCATCTCAGTGCCGACGGGCGTGAAGATTTTCAATTGGCTGTTCACTCTCTATGGTGGCCGCATCCGTTTCACGGTGCCCATTTATTGGGCGCTCGGGTTCATCGTGACCTTCGTCATCGGGGGTATGACCGGTGTCCTCATGGCCATCCCGCCGGCCGACTTTGTTCTGCACAACAGTCTGTTTTTGATCGCGCACTTTCATAATGTGGTGATTGGTGGAGTTGTCTTCGGTGTCATGGCGGGCATCAGTTATTGGTTTCCCAAGGCCTTTGGTTTCACGCTGAATGAGCGGCTTGGTAAGGCGGTGTTCTGGTGCTGGTTCTTCGGCTTCTACCTCGCCTTCATGCCGCTCTACGTGCTGGGCCTTATGGGTGCGACGCGGCGCATGCAGCATTATTCGAACACGCATTGGCAGCCGCTCATGCTCGTCGCCCTGGCGGGCGCTGTGCTGATCCTCTTAGGGATAGTACTGACTGGCGTGCAGCTGGCCGTGAGCATTCGCCAGCGCGAACGCAATCGCGATGTGACGGGGGATCCATGGAACGGCCGTACGCTCGAGTGGTCGACTCCATCCCCGCCGCCGGAGTGGAACTTCTCGCATCTGCCGCAAGTGGGCCGCGCGGACGCATTCTGGGCCATGAAGCAACAGCGCGGAACTGCGCAGGATCGCAACGTCAAGCGGACCTATCAAACGATCCATGTCCCACGGAATAATCCGACGGGCTTCTTCCTCGCGTTCTTTGCGGTATTGCTGGGATTCTCCCTCATCTGGCGCATCTGGTGGGGCGCCGGATTGGGACTTCTGGGGGCGATTGTGGTTTGTCTCATGCAGGCCTGGCGCACCGATGGCGAGATCGAGGTGCCCGCGGAGAAGGTCGCCGCCTTTGAGCGACTCCATGGGCTGAAGGAGAGGGCGGTATGAGCGCTGCGGAGCAAGCGCTCGAGAGCGGCGATGCGGTGCCGCTCTCGCTGCGAGGTCCTGCGCCAACGCGCGTGGTCGCGGGCTACGGCTTTTGGTTGTTCTTGCTATCCGACATCATTATATTCGCCGCGTTCTTTGCCGCGTACGCGGTGCTTTCCGGCGAAACCGCCGGCGGCCCAACGGCCGCTGACCTGTTCGATAAGAGGCACGTGCTGATCGAGACCGCTTGCTTGCTGGCCTCGAGCGTCACCTGCGGGTTTGGCTCGCTCGCGGTGCAGAGCGGAGACAGAAACTCGACTTATTTTTGGATGGCGATCACCTTCATTTTGGGGGTCACGTTTCTGAGCCTCGAAGTGAGCGAGTTCAGTCACATGCTTGAGCTTGGCGCGGGGCCGTCCCGCAGTGCCTTTCTCTCGGCCTTCTTTACCTTGGTGGGCACCCACGGACTGCATGTGACCATGGGCCTGTGCTGGCTGATCGTCATGCTATTGCAGGCGGCAACCCTCGGATTCCAGCCGATGGTAAGCCGCCGCTTCTTCTGCTTTGGCCTGTTCTGGCACGCGCTCGACATCGTCTGGATCGGCGTATTTACCATCGTGTACTTGGGAGCTCACTTATGAGTACCGAATTCGAAGCTCAGGGCATGGCTCCGGGTGCCCACGTGCAAACGCACGGCACGCGCCTAAGCTACCTGATTGGCTTAGGGTATGCGGTCGTTTTGACACTGGCCTCCTTTTGGGCTTCGTCAACTGATTTGGTCTATCCGCCTGGCGTCCCCATCCTGTTGGGGGTTCTCGCGATTGCTCAGATGGGGATTCACTTGGTGTTCTTTCTGCACATCTCGAGCGCGCCGGACCAGGCCAACAATATCCTCGCGCTCGCTTTTGGCACTTTCGTTGTGGGTCTCTTGGTATTCGGATCGATGATCATCATGGCTCATTTGAACCACAACATGATGCCCATGGATCGACTGATTCAGATGCAACGGTAGCGTTGCAGTCGAAAGTAATCACCCACTGCCCGTGGCGATCGCCCCCCATGATTCGCTGATAACCGCGCTGTCCCAGCCAGGGTGGCGCGATTTCATGGAGCTCACGAAACCCAAAGTAAGCTTGCTGATAGTGTTCACAGCGATCGTCGGGATGGTTCTGGCCTCACCCGGGATGGTACCGCTGCCAGCGTTGACGTTCGGCACGCTAGGCATCGCCATGGCGTCAGGCTCCGCGGCGACACTCAATCACATCCTCGACCGGCGCATCGATAAACAGATGGCGCGCACCCGACGGCGACCTCTAGCGACCGGAAGTCTGCGGACGAGTCAGGCCCTTGTTTTCGCAGGTGTCCTGTGTGTGGGCTCAATAATGGTGCTATGGCTGTCGGCCGGAAGTCTTTGCGCGCTATTGACGTTCGGCTCACTCATTGGCTATGCGGTCATCTATACCGGCTGGCTCAAACGCGCGACGCCGCAAAACATCGTGATCGGCGGCGCCGCCGGTGCAGCGCCCCCGGTACTCGGGTGGGTGGCCGTGACTCACTCCCTCGATGCGCAGGCACTGGTGTTGTTCATGATCATCTTTACGTGGACACCACCGCATTTCTGGTCGCTCGCGATTGCGCGACGCGAGGAGTACGCGAAGGTGGGCATACCCATGCTGCCAGTGACCCACGGCGTTCCATACACGCGCCTACAGATTCTGCTCTACACGGTCTTGCTCATTCTATGCACGCTGATTCCCGCAGTCATCGGCATGAGTGGATTGATCTATCTGGCGGCCGCGCTCGTGCTCGATGCGCGCTTTCTTTACCTGGCCGTGGCTCTTCACCGAGGCCTTCGGCCCGACCTTCCCATTCGAACCTTTCGTTTCTCGATCAGTTACCTTATGGCCCTGTTCGGTGCATTCATCGCCGATCATTATTGCAGGCTGCCCCTGTAAGGATGCGGATTGCAAGCATTCCCCCGCCACGGATCTGTCTTTCACCCATTGGGGGGATGGGACTGCCTCATATTCTGCGTCAAGCTCAAGGTCGCGGGCCAGCCAATTGCCTCCTTCCCAAAATGGCGGAGATCCCAATGAGTAAGAAAGTAGCGCAAGTCATCGTCGAGACCTTGCAATCGGCCGGTGTCAAAAATTGCTACGGCATCGTGGGGGATACGCTGAACACGTTTGCCACCTCTCTGAGTCGCAGTGACATCGAGTTTGTGCACATGCGCCATGAGGAGGCGGGGGCCTTTGCAGCGCAGAGCGAAGCGCTTCTGATGGACCGCCTGACCGCGGTGGCCGGCAGTTGCGGACCGGGCAGCTTGCATTTCATCAACGGGTTGTATGAGGCCAACCGCAATCGCGCGCCCGTCATCCTCATCGCGAGCCAAGTGGTGCGAAGCGAGCTTGGATTCAATTTCATTCAAGAAGTGGATTTCCAACACGTCTTTGCGGGCTGCAGCGTATTTTGCGAAATGATATTGACGCCGGACCAGGCGCTGCGAAAGACAGTCATGGCCTGTCAGGCCGCAATCTCCAAGCGGGGGGTGGCAGTTCTCATTGTCCCTGTCGATGTGGCGGATTCGGATGCGGCCAGCGAGCCACCGTATCGCGTCCATGTCAACAAGCCCGTCATACGGCCAAGTGACGAGGATTTGGATCAGATCGCCGACATGCTGGCGGAAGGCACGAACATTACGATCTACGCGGGCTCTGGTTGTGTGGACGCCCACGACGAGGTCGTCGCGCTTGCCGAGCGCCTCAAAGCGCCGGTCGCGCATACCTCGCGCGGCAAGGACGAGATCGAATACGACAATCCGAACAATGTGGGCATGACGGGCGTGATTGGGACCGAGTCCGGATATCACGCCATCTTGAACTGTGACACCTTGCTGCTTCTCGGTACCGATTTTGCGTGGCGGCAATTCTACCCGGACCACGCCAAGATCATCCAAGTCGATATCGACTCGACTCATATCGGCCGGCGCCATCCGGTCAACCTCGGCGTGGTGGGAAATATCAAGGACACGCTTCAGGCGCTGCTGCCGCGCGTTGCGCAGCGCGAAGATGCCACATTTCTCAATACGTATGTGGAACGCCACCAGAAGGCACTCAAAGCGCAGGCGGAGAGAGCCACGCCCGGCCATCGCGGCAAAATACCCGGCCAATATTTGACGTCGATCATCAATCGGCTCGCCAATCAAGATGCCCTGTTTGCAGCGGATGACGGGACGCCGCTGGTGTGGATGTTGCGAATGGTGGAGGCGAACGGCAAGCGGCGCATGTTCGGCAGCCTCCTGCATGGGACCATGGCGACCTCGATCGGGAATGCCATCGGATTGCAGCAGGCCCAGCCGGGTCGCCAAGTCATCGCTCTGGCCGGCGACGGCGGTTTCAGTATGTTGCTCGGCGATGTCCTCACCACGGTACAGGAGAGTCTCCCGATCAAAATTGCCGTGTACGACAACGGCAAATTGGGATTCGTGGAGCTCGAGCAGAAGGGCGAAGGATTGTTACCAACCTATACGAATCTTACCAATCCGGATTTTGGCAAAGTCGCGGAAGCCATGGGGCTGTGGGGCAGAACGGTCACCAAGGCGGAAGAACTCGAAGGCGCGGTGGCCGAGTGGCTCGGGCAGCCCGGGCCCGCGTTGCTCAATGTCAAGGTCGAGCCGATGGAACTCGTGATGCCGCCGTTCACAGCGCCCGAAGCCGTTTACGGGATGGCGATGTATTCAATAAAAGCCGTCATGCATGGAAAGGCGGGCGATGTTTTCGAAATGATCGGCGAGAATTTCATCTAAGCGAGCGATGCCGTGAACCCGATACTCATTTGTCGCGATTGCGACACCGTGTATCGCGCGATTGCCTTACGCCGGGGCGATGTGGCGCTCTGCCGACGCTGTGATGCGGTTCTTGCGCGCTATTTTGGTGCGGACATGGAGAGTGGATTGGCACTCGTCTGCGCCGCGGCCATCTTCTTCGCCATCGCCAATCTCACGCCCATCCTGAGCATCACGGTCGCCGGGGTGGAGACCAAGGCCAATATCTGGTTTGCCGTGCGCTCGTTGCAGCAGGGCTGGATTTCAGTCGCTGCCTTGGGGCTGGCGTTCACGACCTTCCTCATCCCAGCGGTGCAAATAGCGCTCCTCTTCTGGGTGCTGCTGTTCGCGCGCTTCGGGCTCAGGCCGCCCGGCTTTGGACCGATCATGAAGCTGCTTCACCGGATACGTCCCTGGAGCATGACCGAGGTCTTCTTGCTCGGCGCCTTGGTCGCGATCGTCAAACTCGCCAATTGGGTCCCCATTACGGCGGGGGCCGGCATCTGGGCAATGGCGGCTCTGACGACGGTGCTTGCATTGCTCGGGCGCTGTGACCCGGCGTCTTGGTGGTCGATTGCCCCCGCGGTCAAGACATGACGCCGTTGAAGCAATCACTGGAACTCGGCTTAAGTCTCTGCCGAACCTGCGGCCTCGCAGTGTCCCGCGCATCTCTCGAGGCCGACCGGCGCTGTCCGCGCTGCCAAAGTCGAATCGAGCATCGCACACCCCTCAGCAGCGAGATGACGCTTGCTTGGCTGATTGCAGGTATCGTCTTTTACATTCCCGCGAACCTGCTGCCCGTGATGCACACCAGCGGATTGCTGGGCGAGGCGGACAGCACCATTCTCGGCGGGATTCTCGAGTTCTGGCGAGCGGGGGACTGGGATATCGCCCTGCTGATATTCATCGCCAGCGTCGCAGTGCCGTTCACGAAGTTCATCGCGATCAGCTTGCTGCTCCTCACGGTACGCAAGAACAGCCGATGGGAGCAACGTCAGCGGACCACGCTCTACCGGATCGTGGAATTCATCGGTTATTGGTCGATGCTCGATGTCATCGTCGTCGCGTTAACCTCGGCGCTGATGCAGTTTCAGGTATTAGGCACCGCCGAACCGCGCGCCGGCATAGCCTTCTTTTGCGCCGTCGTGGTCGTGACCATGTTGTCGGCGTCGAGCTTCGACCCCCGCTTGATTTGGGATCGGCGAACGTGAGCGAGGCGTCCGCAACGCCCCCCGAGGAGGAGCTGCCCACGCCGGCGGTGCGGAATCGACGTTGGATTCCGCGATTGGTGTGGGTGGTGCCACTCGTGGCCGCGGTCATCGGCATTTCACTGCTCGTCAGGAATTGGCAGAACGCGGGTCCGCGTATCACCATCAGCTTCCTGAGTGGCGAGGGGGTCCAAGTGGGCAAGACCCTGGTCAAGTATCGGGACGTCGCGGTGGGGCGCGTGTCGGCCGTCGTGCTGAACTCGGATCACCAAACAGTCTTGGTGAGCGCCGATTTGTCGAAAGATGCGGCGAGCTTGGTGAAGGCGGACACCCAATTCTGGATCGTACGACCGCGCATCGGAGTGGGCTGGGCGTCGGGACTCGATACCCTGCTATCGGGGGTGTATATCGGCATGAAACCCGGCGGCTCCGGGACCAGTGAGCGCGAGTTCGCCGGGTTGGAGAACCCGCCCGCTCTATCGCACGGGCCGCGCGGTCGCGAGCTGCAGTTGCACGCCGCACGCGCCGGTTCCCTTAGCGTAGGTGCGCCGGTGTATTTTCGGCAGTTCCAAGTCGGTCGCGTGATCGATGAGAATCTGGTGCCCGACGGCAGCACCCAAGTGACCGTGTTTGTCGAGGCGCCTTATGATGGGTTCGTGAGGCCCGTGACGCGCTTCTGGAACGCAAGCGGGATCGACGTCAGGCTCGGCGCCGATGGCCTGAACGTGCAAACCGAATCGGTGGCGGCGGTGCTTGCCGGAGGCCTCGCCTTCGACGACGGGCCCACCGAAGCGGTCCCGGCGGCGGTTAGCATGCCCGGTGAATTCACCCTGTACAAAAACGAGACCGAGGCGATGGCGCCGCCCGATGGGGACCCGCGCTACGTCCGGATGCGGTTCGCACAAGCGCTGCGGGGCCTCGAGGTGGGCGCGCCGGTGGAATTTGTCGGCGTAAACATCGGGTCAGTCGTCGCCGTGGACTTGGGCTACGAGCCTCAGGACAAATCCTTTCCGGTCATTGTGACCGCCAAACTCTATCCCCGCCGTATGGGCCAAGCGTATGAGTCACTCGCTGCGCAGGGGAAGACCGAAAGCGAAGAGACGCTCGCAGCGTTCGTGGGAACCTTGGTCGACCGAGGCCTGCGCGCACGGCCGCGACCGGGAAGCCTACTGACCGGGAAGCTCTATATCGCGCTCGATTTTCTGCCCGCCAGCCATCGCGCCGCCTTTGACGCGTCGATTCGGCCGCTGGAGCTGCCGACGGTGAATGGGACTTTTGAAGAACTGGAAGCAGGTATCGGCCGGATGGTGAAGAAGGTGAGTGATTTACCGCTCGAGCAAATTGCGGCGGATTTGCATACCGACTTGAAGGACCTTCACGAAACCTTGGGCGAGCTCCACACCCGAGTGCTGCCAAGCGCCGTGGATGCGTTGTCGGCCCTGCATGGCACGCTCGATTCTGCCGACCGGACTTTGGACGTGGAATCGCCCTTGCAACGAGGTCTCACCGAGACCTTAACGGAGAGCCGCAGCACCTTGCAGGCGGTGCGTGAATTGGCCGACTATCTCGACCGTCATCCGGATGCGCTGTTGCGCGGGAGGCGACCGCAGAAGATGCCGGGGAGGCCTGCGGCGTCATCCTCGGACGCCAAACCGTGAACGGCTGCTACCTGCGGTTCGCTCTTGCGTGGCTCGTGAGTGTCGGCGTCGGCTGTACGTCGGCGCCCGTTCGTTATTACACCTTGACGCCGCCGCCCGACAAGACCTTGCCGGTTTCGGAGACAACCCTCGCGATCGATGTGCGGGTGGTCCATACCCCGCCGCAACTCAACCGCTCCGAGCTGATGGTTCGCACCGGGTCGACCGAGGTGACGCTTCTCGAGAATGAGCGATGGGCGTCGCCAGTGAACGATGAAATCAAAGATGCGCTGCGCCTCGAGCTACAGCGCCGGCTGGGCCGCATGACTGGATTGCGCCCCGCCTTTACAAAGCTAACGCTCGACATCGACGTGCGACATCTCGAGGCGGAACTCGGGCGGTATGCACTGCTCGAGGCGTCTTGGAGTGCAACCTTATCCGCCACGGGCCAGCGATCCGATGGCGCGCGGGCTACAACCTGTACATTCCAGGCCGACGAAAAGATCCATACCGGCTACGCAGGAATAGTCGAGGGGTATCAACGAGAGATCGCGGCGCTCGCCGACGCCATCGTAGCCGTGTTGAGCAGCCCCGCGGGTGGTATCGACGCTTCGTGCCAAAAAGCGATCGAAGGTTCGGCCAACGGATCCGGCTCGAAAGAGCACTAGATTCACCAATGCGGGGTTAAACATGTTTCGCCGAGTTCACCGAGTCAAGTCAATTCTTCAGTTTCTGCGCGAGCGAGCACCGCATTACGGCCCGCTCGCCAGAGATGATCTACACAAGTTCCGCGACGAGATCGTCAAGGCGTCCGTGGGCGCGAGCATCTCTGCAGCCGCAGGCCTGATCTTTGCATGCTTCCTGTCGGTCGCGGTGATCGTCTCGGCATGGGATAGCCTGCATCGGGCCGCGGTGGCGTGGGCGGTTTGTTGCGGTTGGGGCGTACTCGCGCTCAGCGGTTTATGGTATGCGCGAAAGGCCACTTCGGGTCCGCCGCCATTTCAGCTCATGGCGGCTGCGCTTGCGCGCGACACTGCGAGCCTTCTCGCGGTGGCAGATCGGCAAGAGTCGTAGGAATTGCTTCAGCGGTGTCTACGCGATCGATCAGGGCTCGACTCCCGCCATGTCAATCGCTCCCATGGAAAGGGCCAGCGCGGCCGCAGCTGTGTGTGCATTCGCACGAGCATCTTCAACCTGCGTGTCGCCTTGGACGACGGCGTTCTCCTCGGTGGCTAGATCTGTGTAGGTCCCGACCCCTTGGCGGTACGAACTCAGTGCCGCCTCGTAGGCCGTGTGCGCGGCCTGACTTAACACGGTCGCGGCCCCGTACTCGGCCAGACTCGTCAACAGCCCATTGTAGGCGCGCACCACTTGTTGCGACGCCGAGTCTCGCGCGGCCGCCAGTTGCTCCGCCGCCTCGCGCACTTTGGCATCGGCCATGGTGACACGATTTCGTCGCGTGCCACCGTCAAAGAGGGGGACGCTAAACGATAGGAAAATGTTCTGTCCGGGCCTGTCAACATTCGAATAACGGCTTCCGTCGGAGCTCAGCGAGCCGATATTCTGAAAGGCCTGCCCTGTGAGCTCGATCACGGGATAATAGGATCGCCGCTCGCCCTTGAGAGCTGCCTCGGCCGCATCCACTTTGCCGAGCGCCGCGATGACATCTGGCCTGTGCACGAGGGCTTGGTCGATCGCCTTGGACACGCTGTCGGCGGGAGCGGGCGGTAGCGGCAACTCTGCGCTGTCCATCACATCGATTTCCGTAGCAGCAGGTACTCCGAGGGCCGCGATGAGATTTGCGCGTGCGGTTCTCTCGGCACCTTCGGCCGCGGCCAGCGTATAGCGTGCTTGAGCCGTTTGTCGCTGCGCCTGCGCCACCGCGACGACGGTGGCGAGGCCGTTATTCTGCTTGGCGGTGGCGGCTTCCTGAGTGGTGAGAGCGGTGCTCAAGGCATTCTGCGCGGCATGTAGCCTCCCCCGCGCAGCGCCTAAGTCAAAATACGCTTGCGACACCTCGAATATGAGTTTCTGATGGGCACCGGTGAACGCCACATTGGCGACAAAAGAGTTTGCCCGCGCAGTTTGCAATTGGGCATCGCGACGGCCGAAATCGAAAAGCAACCATTTCACTGCCAGCGCGGGAATGACTTCCCGCGTATCGGAGACGAAATAGCCTGCTGGCACCAGGTTTTTGGGCGCGGGCAACGGCGTGTGCTGAAACCCGCCGATCGCCTGCAGAGATAGCTGCGGGAGATACGCGCTTTCTGCGAGGCCGATACCCGCGGCCGCTTCACGCGCGACCTCCCAGGCCTCCCGTGTTTTTGGATTTTCTCTTTCTGCCAGATCGACCAGCGCCGCCAGATCGTACTGCTTATGCGGAACCGAAAAAACGGTATCGCCCAGGGCGGCGGCGCGGCGGATGGCCGATTCTGGGATGGCCCAGGGTTGCTCAGCGCTCGGCGGCGCTTGTGCTATTGCCGGATGAACGCTGAGCACGCTAGCAATAAATGCCAATCCGAACATCGGGCGTTCAATGTACGGCCGAAGCAACATGCTGAACCTCCGACTCGAGTTGTTCGATGGCGTGTTGGCTTAAGCGTGCATCGGGTTCTATCGCAGTTACCGGCGAGGAAGCGGTAGGAACAGGACTCGGAGGCAGCGGCCGATCTTTCGAGAGGTTGTCTGCTGCAGACTCAGCCCATTCGGCCAACCGGGCAGTGGATCCCGGTTCGGCATAGCGGGAAATCGCATCCGTCGACACGACGAAGGCCGCCCCCGCGAGCCGTTCGACATTCGCGACAGAGGGAACATTGAGGCTTTCTCGCGCATGGCTCGGCAGCATTCGCAGCTCGAAAAGGCTCAAGGTGCGCAGGTGATCGGCCCGCACCAGTGTTTGGACGGTGCGCATGCGAACCTCCCCGGCGTTGCCTGGCTGACGGATCACTTCGCCAATGGCGCGTAGCGCCTCGGCAATCGCCGCGCGAACACCGGATCTGGCTGATTGGGGCCAAAACGAACTGAACACAATCGTGGTCACGATATTCCCGAGCAGAATGCCGGCGACTCGGTCGCGAAGGACCGTGAGGTCGGTCGCGGGCGCGTAACCTTGTAGAATGCCTAAAAAGAAGGCGAATGCGATCTGCATGCCGGCGTAGGAGAGCAGTTCACTGCTCGTCGCTACCCAGGCGGCGCCCACCGACACGGCGGCAATCAGTAGACATAGCTGGCCGATATCAGTGAGATGCGGGAGGACAAAGATAATGCACAGGCCGGCGATAAGTCCGCCAATGACGGCGCCGGAGAGCCTGAGTACCAACTTATGCACGGTTTCACCCAGGCTGGAGAGGGCGACAAAAAAGCAAGTAACGATGGCGGTGCGCATCCCGGGCCAGTCGAGAAGCGTGTAGATGGCGTACGAAACCATGACCGCCATCGTGGTCTTCAGGGCAAATTGCCAGTGTGCTGGGTTGCTGAACGCGTCGGCGACGAAGAGTCGTCGAGGCGGGCGATGCGCTTCGGTTTCGTCAGGCGAGCTGACAGGGTGACAAATCGCAGCCAAGAGGTCGGACAGCGTGATGCGCACGGCAATCACTGCCGGGGATCGTTCGTTGCTCGCGCCGACGAATTGCGAGGGCGGCGCCAAGGATTCATGCATCGCTGGGGCGCCCCTCGACTCGATGGCCTGTCTGCAGACTCGCGACCGGCTTGCCAGCTCTTCTCGAAGAGCGCCCGGCAGATCGTCGGGAACGGCCTCTAAGATCACCAGCGCATCGAGAAGCGCACGTACCACGGGCACTGTGATTCGGCCGGTTCGCGCCCCCTTTTTGGCGCTACGTTGCGCGGTCTCGAGCAGTGGTAGGAGCTGTGCGCGCCATTCAGGAAGGGATTTGCGGTAGTCACCGTTCGCAAGCGAGGTCTCCAACTCCTTAAGGACCTTCCGGACGCTGCGGTCGATCAATGCCACAGCCCCCTGACCAAACAGTAAATTGACGATGACCGTCACGGCCACCGGCACGAATATCACCACCCAAGTCCACAAGGTCGCGCGTGTCAGGGCCTCCGGACTACGTACGTCATCGACCAGCGTTTGCAGCAATACGATGACAAAGCCGGCCAGGAAGGAGATGGGACCTAGCGCAAACGTGCGCGCGGTAAACATCGCGGCAAAGGTCGCCATCGCCATGAGCGGCAATCGCAGTGCGGGTTCGGCGGTGTCGATGAGCTCCAGGCCCAAGACCAGGAGAACCGCGAGGGTGGCGGCGGCCAAACCACCGAGAGCCCCTGTCACAGTTGCATTCTTCTCATCTTTGCTTAGCAGAAAGCCGATGTAGGCCATGTAGGTCGGCTGGGGTATCTGAAAAACCATTGCGATGATCACTGCGAGCACCGATCCTGTTGCGATGCGCGCGACCGCCGCCCATCGGCCCTCTCGCGGCGCCAGTTCGACGGCGAGTATTTCAAGCAGCGGGCGGGTTCGTTGCGACTCAGCGTGCGCCGTCATGATGCACTTTGACGGATGCGGTTAATCCCACGTGCAGGGCAAAGGGGGGCGGGCTATCGAGCCGAACCCAGACAGGAAATCGCTGCGCGACCACCACCCAGTTGAGGTCGCGGCCGACGACGGGAAGACCGGGGCCTCCTTGATCAGTCGATTGCACGCCCGCGCCCAGGCTTTCCACCCGCCCCGAAAAGGCACTGTTGCTCTCGGACATGGTCCATACCGTCGCTCGATCGCCGACGGCGATTCGCGGCAATTCGGTTTCTCGAAAGTCGGCGATGGCGTACCACGCATCGGACTTGATGAGAGTGAAGAGCGGATGGCCGGCGACGGCAAAGGTGCCTTCCGCAATTTGCAATCCGACCACCTTTCCCGCAACTGGGGCGCGCAAGGTCGTCAAATCGTAGTTGCGCGCGGCATTGGCTGCCGCCGCTTCCGCGCCTTCCAATTGAGCTTCGAGGCTCAAGGTGTCGCCCACTGCTTGGCGCGCCTGGGTGGCACTTCGGGTGAGCGCTTGGAGGGATGCTTCGGCGGAGGCTTCGTTGGTCTTGGCTTCGTCCAACTGCTGTTGAGTAACGAAGCCGGGCTTCACCAACGGTTCAAGGCGCTTGCGCGTGTCCTGGGCGTACCTTAGCTGGTCGCGCGCCTTCTGTACTTGGCTCATCGCCGCTTGGACGCCAGAACCCTGGGAGGTGACTTGACGTCCCGTCAGAGCGATCTGCGCCTTGAGAGCGGCCACTTGAGCGCGCGCTTGGCGCAGTTGCAATTCATATGGCGCCGGATCGATGACGAGCAGCGGCGCACCCTTTGCAACATCTTGATCATTGATCACGAGGATCTGGATAATACGTCCGCTGATCTCGGATGCCATCGCTGCGCTGTAGGCAAAGATGCGCGCATCGTGGGTGCGAGGGCGCCGGTCGATCGCGAAGACGACCAGAGTGCCAAGAACGATGGCCAGTCCGATTGCCATCGTGGCAATCACTTTTCCGCGCAGCGACTTATTTTCACTCATGGGAATTGCTCAAGACAGCCATATCAGCCACATGGCGAAGGTGCTCGCGCAGGCAATCGCCAGCATGACGACGAAGGGGACCGGTAGTTCTTCAAGCAGTCCTAAGGCCTTGAAAATTGCGCGGGCCGCGAGTGCCAACGCAATACCCACCAGCGCGCAAACCATCCAGGATGGAAAATACGAGCCTAGAATGTTGCGCGAGGGCGCGCCATCGCAGCCACTCAGTAACCCCAACATCGGGGCCGCGTGCCACAACCGAGCCGCCGGCGGAAAGCGGTAGAACGAGCCGCCTCGTTCCGGAGAACTTATCGCGATATTCATGAGAAGGCAGTGTCATCGGTTTATCCATCGGCAGCAGTCCCCTCTTTGGGGGAGAGCGACTTCGGGTAGGGTTAGCAGAGCACGTACGGCGCTCGAAAAATCGCGATCGCCTCAAGTTGCGAACCCGCGAGGGGAACGGTCGCAGCGCTATGTAGCTGACAATGACGAAGCCGAGAATCGAGATCGGTAACAGGGAGGAAGTCACTATGTCGTATCGCCAAATATGAGCGCTTGCGCGGCGCGCGGGCTAGTCATCGTAATGTATTCACTTTCTGCCCAGATCCCCTGAAGGGGGGGATCTAGAGAGCTACCAGGAGTCGAACGACAAGGCCACCACGTGGCCAGAAGCGTGTTCGATGAGCGGACTGTCGCCCGATGACTCACCCGATGGGGGGATGGATGTCTACGATGTGTTGCCGCAGGATCGTTTTCACCGCGCAGCGGGGAATCCGATAGTGTTTGCGGCGCTGCTTCTCTGCGACGCACAATAGGAGGTTTGAGATGGCCAATGTTGCGGACCGAATAGTCGAGACCCTCGAAGCGGCGAATGTGCGCCGCATTTACGGACTGGTGGGCGATTCGCTCAATGGCATCACCGAATCACTGCGCGTGCGCGAGAAGATCGAGTGGATTGCCGTCAGGCATGAAGAAGTCGCAGCGTTTGCCGCCGGCGCGCAGGCACAGCTGACGGGCGAACTCGCTGTATGCGCCGGGAGCTGTGGCCCCGGCAATTTGCACCTGATCAATGGGCTCTTTGATTGCCATCGCAACCGCGTGCCGGTGGTGGCCATCGCGGCGCATATTCCTAGCACCGAGATTGGTTCCAGTTATTTTCAGGAAACCCATCCGCAATCGCTCTTCAAGGAATGCAGCCACTACGTCGAGCTGATCTCCGATCCGGTTCAGGTGCCCCGAATCGTCGAAACGGCGATTCGCGAGGCCGTCGCAAAACAGGGCGTCGCGGTCATTGTCATTTCCGGTGATATTGCCTTGAAGGAGGCGGGACCGGTGATGCCTTCTCCCAAGCCGGTGTCGCGATTGCCTCGCGTGTGTGCGGCCGAGGCGGACATCGAGGACTTGGTCGACTTTCTGGAAAGGGGTGAAAGAACGACGCTCCTCTGTGGCGCCGGTTGTGCAGGCGCCCACGATGCCGTGGTAGCCCTCGCGGCCAAACTCAAGGCGCCCATCGTGCATGCGCTGCGTGGCAAGGAGCACATCGAATGGGACAACCCCTTCGATGTGGGTATGACGGGGCTCATCGGGTTTTCCTCCGGATACCACGCCATGGAGGGTTGCGATACCCTGCTCATGCTCGGCACCGATTTTCCGTATCGGCAATTCTATCCGACGAAGGCTCGAATCGCGCAGATCGATATTCGCGGCGAGAATCTCGGCCGGCGTTGCCGGCTCGATCTCGGTGTGATCGGGGACGTGCGCGAAGTCCTATCGCGACTGACCGAACGAGTGTCAGCGAGCCTGGACGATTCGCACCTAAGTGCCGCAGTCAGCCACTACGCCAAAGCTCGGAAAGGTCTCGACGATCTTGCTAACGATCTTTCCAAACACACACCCATTCACCCACAGCTGGTCGCGAAAGTAGTGAGCGATCTCGCCAGTGAGGATGCGATTTTCACGTGCGACGTGGGCGAGCCCACGGCGTGGGCCGCACGATATCTCAAGATGAACGGCAAGCGCCGGCTGCTCGGCTCATTCCTGCACGGATCAATGGCCAATGCCATGCCGCAAGCCATCGGCGCGCAGTTCGCGATGCCTGGCCGGCAGGTCATTTCGATGTCGGGTGACGGCGGCTTCGGGATGCTCATGGGCGATTTGTTGACCGTGCGCCAGTCGAAACTGCCGATCAAAATTGTCATCTTCAATAACGGACTCCTGGGTTTCGTCGACATCGAGATGAAGGCGGGCGGATTTCTGCCGACGGGCACGCGCCTCGACAATCCAGATTTCGCAAGCATGGCCGAATCCATGGGTATTTATGGCGTGCGCGTGAAGGACCCGGGCCAACTGAAATCAGCAATCGCAACAGCCTTTGCACATAAAGGTCCTGCCGTCATCGACGTCGTGACTGATCGGCAGGAACTCATCATGCCACCCGAGATCAAGGTCGAGCACGCAAAGGGCTTCAGCTTATGGATGCTCAAGGCGGTACTCAATGGCCAAGCGAACGAGATCGTGGATGTGGCGAAGACGGCCCTCTTCCGTTGATCCAAAATCTCGAATTGCGGCTCTCTCCGGCACCAACTGAGGACGCTCCCGCGTGAATGCAACCACTGATCTGCCGCGATCCCAGACGGACACGGCGCACGCTTTCATCGTCGCCTGGGTGTTCTCCCTGGCATTCTATTTTCTCGAATACGCCGTGCGTTCCTCCCCGGCGGTGATGATTCCGCAATTGTCCAAGACCTTCGGTGTCTCGACGCTCGGTGTAAGCGACATCCTCGGGACGTACTACTACACCTACTCGAGCGCGAGTCTCATCGCGGGGGTCTTGCTCGACCGGTTGGGGGCTAAGTATGTGATCTCCATAGGGATGGCGATCCTGGGGATTGGGTGCCTCTTATTTATAGTCCCACAAGAAGGAACTGGATACCTCGGACGGTTGTTGCAAGGTGGGGGCTCGGCCTTTGCGTTCACAGGGGCGGTGTATCTGGCCTCACACGGTCTGCCGGCGCGGCGTCTGGCAACCGCCATCGGCGTCACGCAGTGCGTGGGCATGCTCGGCGGCACGGCCGGTCAGCTCGTGGTAGGCCGCTGGATCGCCGACGGACTGTCACTCCCACAATACTGGGGCCGCGCCGGGGTCATCGTGCTCTTGGTCGCAGTAGGTTTGTGGTGGATCACGCCAAAGGAGACACCCAACATTCCGCATGGAAAAGCGAGCGGTGGAATCCTGGCCACGTACAAAATCGTCTTCTCGAATCCGCAGTCCTACCTTTGCGGCCTTGCCGCCGGGTTGCTGTTTGTCCCGACTACGGTAGGGGACATGGTCTGGGGCGTTCGCTTTTTCGAGGCCGATAAGTTGTTTTCCTTTGCAGATGCCGTCTTCGTCATTTCCATGGTGCCGCTCGGGTGGGTATTCGGCTGTCCGCTGCTCGGCTGGCTTGCAGACCGGCTCGGTCGCCGCAAGCCCGTTTATCTGGGCGGTGCAGCGATCATGCTGATCGGCTTCGTGCAACTGATTTACTCTCCGACACTCCTTCCCACTTGGCTCACGCTGTTCATCCTCGGTGTGGCTTCCGGCGCTGCCATGATCCCGTACACCATCATCAAGGAGGTGAATCCCGACGAGGTCAAGGGGAGTGCAACCGGTGCGATCAATTTCTTGACGTTCGGCGTCACCGCGGCCATCGGGCCAATTTTTGCTGACCGCTTCGGTAAAACACTGGGTGCACAAACCGTCGACGCGGCCTCGCATTTCCAGCACGCCGGACTTTTCTGGATCGGCGTTCTGATCGCGGCACTGGTGGTGGGATCGATGCTCCGGGAGACGGGCCGAGGTCATCCGAACCAAGCGGCTTAGTCGCGAGCGCTCCTGCGCGTTGCCACCCCGGCTTCCCGTAGCAGATCATTCCGGAATACCTGAACTCCTTCTATGGGTGTCCGTGAACGGCCCGTCGGGACGCATGAGGAATGGTAGACCCGCCCCCCAGTAACAGCAATCCGATCGATCCATAGAAGGGAATCGTCCAACTGCCGGTCAAATCGAGTAAGCCGCCGAAGACCACCGGCGAAAGGATCCCGGCGATGCCGAAGCCGAAATTCATCATGCCGCTCGCCGATCCCGCGTAATGCGGGGCGATGTCCATCGGCACCGACCAGATAGGCGCAACCACCACTGATTACGCTGCGCAGTTGTTGTTTAGATTACGGGTCCTGCGGATTTACGCAGGACCCGGGGGGCCGGACGGCGGCTGTCTACCTGATCCAAAAACTGTCTGCGCCAACTTAAAAGAAGAGTCATCAGCTTCGTTTCGCATCGCACTCAAAACTTGTAGCGCACGCCGATGGTCGGGTTGATGTTGGTCGAATAGAAGTAACCGCTGGCAACGCCATCGTGCACGCCGCTGTACATGGCACCGAGGTAAGCGTCGAAGTGCGTGTTGAAGTGGTAGTCGGCATCGAAGGAAAAGGCCTCGAGGCGGCCGCTGCAAGTGCTGTGCGCGGACGTCGAGCAACCCGCCTGGGTTCCGGTGCCGTAGGCGTTCTGTTGATAGCCGTAGTAAGCCGCGGTCAGTTCGAGGCCGGGAGTGACACTGTAGCGAACGCCGGTCCAATACACCTGATTAGTCTTCGACTTGTTATAGGCATTGTTGGTGACGAAAGCGAGAACGTAACCGCCGAGGTTGGTAAATCCGGCGCCCAGCGGGTCTGCTGGATTGGCATACTTGATGTGCATGTAGCCCGCAAAGAATTTAAGCGCGTCGAAGTTGTACAAGGCCATGAGCGAATACGTCGTATCGTCCGAGATGGTCCCTGCGAGAGCACTGGATACCGAATACCCCAAAGCCGGAAGTTGGGCAACTTGAGCGGCGGTCAAGGATGCCGCCGTGATAGCGCTGTTCAGCTTTGAATAATAGACATCGACCGATAGGCCCGCGTATTGACCGCCGATATCCGCCTGGACGGCAGTGTTGGCTCCTCCGCTGGATCCGTTGAACTTGTACAGAGCGGCGACGTGCAGCAGATCGTAGAAGCTCACATAGTACTTGGCCGTCGAGTCGAGCCGGTTATCTTCGTTCGTGCCGCCGCCGGAATATGTATTGGAGGCACCCAATAGGCCGAACGCCGACGCGTTGTAGTTGGGGTCGTACTTGATGGTGCCTTCACTAAGCAACGTTACCTGACGACCGAAAGTGAGGGTACCGAACCGCGCCGATTTCAGCCCGACATAGGCAGTCTGGAAAGCCTGCCCTGCCGAGCTCCCATCCACACCGACGCTTTGGGTGGAGAGCGATCGACCATTGTTCACAGCCAGCGATTTCGCCGCGTTGGCGATTTCGCCGGACTGGGGATTGAAAAAGCTTTCCAACTGGAAAACGGCCGACCACTCCTCGTTCAGGGGCTCAACTCCCTGCAGGCCGACTCTCGACTGGCCCATGTTGCTGGGTGTGAGACCGGTCGCCGACTGGTAATCGTTCTGGCGCACGATGTTTCCACTGGCAGCCGGACGGTAGGGAGTGAACGGCGCACTATGCGTATCGAATTGCAGGCCGATATCGACGACGCCGTACAGCGTAATGCCATGCCATGTGAGGGCATCATCGCCGGTGATCCCCGGTCCGGTCTTTTGCTGTGCGGATGCTGGGACCGAAGCGCTCATGGCACCCATCAAGGTCAGCGCGCACCATCCGAGCCTCAAACTGCTCGAACCCGCAGAAGACGGGTTGATTCCGCGCGCCAGGCAATTGCGTCCCGATAAACGCAATCCACTCGTGTAATTCATTAGATTTCCCTATTCCGTTGTCGGTGTATTCTTGATACCCAGTAATATGATAGGGATTGTATGAATTAGCACTGGCGTCGGAAATACCGAATTGAACCTACCAAATGCCGAATTGGCATAAGGCCGTTGAAAGAAGAAGGATTGCCTCGCATGCTCTCGCAAAAAACCCGTTACGCGCTCAAAGCGTTGCTGGAACTTGCCTCACTTCCCGCCGGCGCCACGTTATCATCGGTGGCAATCTCTGCGCGGCGCACAATTCCGGCCAAGTTTCTGGAGGCGATTCTCGTCGAATTGAAGCGCGGTGGCCTGGTTCGCGGTCAGCGCGGGCGAAGCGGTGGCTACCGGCTTGCACGTGGCGCCGAGGAGATCTCCTTCGGCAACGTGGTCCGGCTGATGGAAGGTCCGCTGGGCCTGATTCCCTGCGTCAGCGTGACACAGTACCTTCGGTGCATGGATTGCGCTGCCACCCGGCCTTGCGAACTTCAAAAGATTTTTCGCGTGCTGCGCGACAGCACGGCAACGATTCTCGATGGCTGGTCATTGGCCGATGCGCGCGGCAAGACCGGCCCGGCGAAAGCTCGGGTGAGCGCATCGACGGCAAAAAAATCCACGCGGCGATCATCAATGACACGAGATCGCCTTACCCAATGAGTGCACCTTCCGACAACTAAGAATTCGCGTCGGCGGTCCATCAGGCTATCGGAGGCAGCGTCGCTTCGAGCGCCTTGAGCTCCTGCAAAGGTGGGATGGTCTCGAGCATCCGTGGATCCAGCAAAGACCACACGATGCCGCACGTCGGCTTATGCGGGCCACTAACCTCTATCGTACGCGTGGGCGTAAAGATCACATCGGCAACAGTGTCGAAGACTTCCGGGTGCAACGTCTCGCAAAGGACTTGGCAATCGTGAACCACCGCAGCGGCAGGCGTTGCGGCGGAGATAACGCCGATGCGATATAGCATGCCCCACTCTGCATCGAAGAATCCATGTCCCTTGCCGAACCGGATTCCTTCCTCGTTTATCGCACCAGTGCCGGTAATCATATAGTCGATCGTCCTGAGTCGATCGCGTATTGCCGCAAGCGAAATGTGTTCGCCCATCCGCTCCATTCCATCGAGGGTCGCGGCATACAACATTTTGTCTTTGGGAATGGAGGTGGGATCGAGCAGCCAGAAACCTCGTTTGATCGAGTACGTGGTCATCAATATGCGTTTGCCGTCGAGCAGCGTGCGGTAGCGCAGTTGTTCCAGGCAGTTGTCCGGTGTAATGAACAGGATGCCGGCGTCTCGATAAAAACGATGAGCCATTAATGCGTCGACGGCCCGGTCGCTACCTACGAAATCGGTAATGAATTCGCCGAAGTCGTAGTGAAACCGACTGTCAGGAAAAGCGACTTTGCGCAACTCCGCAAAGACGCGTTCACGTACTGACGATTTATGGTCAAAATGGGTTGTCGTCATGAAAACACTCCGATCGCCGTTATCCGCTGGTCGTTGCTGAAGATCTGTGAGCGGGAATTGCATGGGCGACCGGCTAATTGGTCTGCTCCGTGCCGAATGCGCGAATCAATTCCTCCCGGTCGGCGTCGCTCAAGGCCGGACTGAAGTGGAGGACCTGATCCAAGATCTGGTCGGTCTCGAAGTAGACCTTCCGACAGGCGAGGTGCACGTATCCGCCGGGAGCGAAACGTCCTTCTTCATAGAATGCAACGCGGATACGCCAACTCCCCCGCACGATGGGCTCGTGGCAACTGCGGCACTTAGCTTGTCCGCTCGGAGATCGCTCGGCACCGTCGATACGCTGGAGGCGTTCGCGTGCCGCGCTTCCGAGTGCCGCGCGCTCCAGGCCCTCTCGATCAGGCACGCTCTCAGCTGTTCCCGCAAGCGCTTCAAGGAGCGGCTGCGGGCGCTTGTACGCCGCGCATAACGGATGAAACCACAGCGTTGTCTCGCCCTCCCCAAAGAGATTAGGAACGCGCTCACCGAAGCGCAGATCTCCGCGCTGGATGGGCTGGGCGCAGCCGCGGCACTTGGAGCGACCGCTTGCAGCCGATTCAAACGAGTGGGCCATGCAGGGAGGATACTCGGGATTACATCATCCCGGTACGACGACGTATGGGCGCATCATTTCGTCGTGACGAAACGAATGTTCGCTAGCAGGGACAATGCATGCGGTGCCATCGACTCAAGAGGTCCCGCGCTGCCTGAAAGTCCGAGGGGCCGGCCCTTCCCGGAATCCGATCCATCCAATATTTCATTGCTTGTCGTACACGGCGATCATCTCGTTGCGCTGGCCTGTCACGTCTTTCAACTTCGTCGACAGAGTCATGACTTTTCCGTGCATCGATATAGTCCGAATGGTGGTACCCACCGGCTTGCCGGCTCTGAGCAGAGTACTTTTGACCATACCGTCGTTGGCGCGCTGCAGCGACAGCGCATCGTAGTCGGGGGCACCCGACATGGGATAGCTTTTGCCGTCATATTTAAACGTCGATTGTTGCGACAGGGCGGTTCCGTTCGCGGCCACCCCACTCACCTTGACTGACACACCCTTCGCGGTTGCCGCGTACGTGCGTGTCTGAGATTTGAGTTCATGGCCGGGAGTGAATCTCGATTTCGCGACATTCAGTGTCCACGTGCCGATGACGGGATCCGACGCATCGGCCGCCGTCACCAGGCCCGCTACCGCAAGAACTGCTCCAAAGAGAAAGCTCCAGACCATTGATTTCATCCCGCTCTCCTTTTGATGACTTGCCCTCTAGATCCATGGCCAATTGGCGAATCGATAAGTGTCTCGCCGATCGCCTGCCATTATGCGCTCGGAACGCGGCGATTCCGAGTTGGCGCACCGGGCTCTGGAATCTGAATTTGACTCCGGACCCTGGTCCAGGGTTTAACCTCACCCCGTACGCACTGGAAATCTGCAGGAGATGACATCAAAGCCGCGCCTCTTCTCTCGTCGCTCCGCAGGATGTACCCTGACGATTGTGCGTAACAAACTCGCAAATTGGGTGATTGCAGCGCTGCTGATGCTTCAGCTCGTCAGCGGTTTGCAATGGCAAGCGGCGCATGCAAGTGTGGGCTCGCCCGAACGGCAATCGAGCAGCGTGGACGCGCGGCACTGTCCTCCCCATGCGTCCAAGGACTCGAGAATTGACGAGGGACGCGGCGGCGGAGCATCGACGAGCGCGCCGTCCTCGCACGATAACCGGGTTCACAAGTACGACTGCTGTGGCTCTCAGGGCTGCCAGTGCCATGGTGCGCAAAGTCCAGCGGTGCTCGACCTGCCTCTGGCGAGCGCCTTTTTTCCTGGCTCGTTCATACTACCTTTTTTCGGCCCGCGGCTTCCTGTTGCGCGCACGAATGAGTTGTTTCGACCTCCGATCGCTTGAGTCACAGGCGCGATTGACGCGATCTGGGCTGTGCGAGTCACAGGCTGATTTCCACCGACACGCCAACTAGGGGCCGCGGCAGCGTGCGTCGACATATCGTGTGCGCCACGCGCCGTCCGGAGCTGGTGCCGGTTGTCCATACACCGACAGGCACTATGGGCGTGGGATCACATAGGTTTGTAGCGAGGAATTACGATGGATCGATCTCGTTTTAAGTCGGCGGCTTTGAGTCGCTCACGACGCCGCTTCGTCCAGGGGCTCGCAGGCGGCGCGTTGGCCATCGCCAGCGCGCGGCGCATTGGCTGGGCCGCAGCCGCCGACTCCGCAGCTGCCGGCGACGCAGGTGCCGTGCTGTCCGGGACTGAATTCAATTTGGAAATTGGCGCACTGGCCGTGAATTTTACTGGCCAGCCGGGAATCGCCACGGCCGTGAACGGACGACTCCCTGCGCCCCTGTTGCGGTGGCGCGAAGGGGATACCATTACGCTGCGAGTGGCCAATCGGTTGCCTAGCCCAAGCTCCATCCATTGGCATGGAATCATTCTCCCCGCCGATATGGACGGCGTGCCGGGGTTGAGTTTCAACGGCATCGGGCCGGGCGAGACCTACGTCTATCGCTTTAAAGTCAACCAATCGGGCACGTACTGGTATCACAGTCATTCTCGGTTCCAGGAGCAAACGGGGCTCTATGGGCCCATGGTGATCGAGCCTCGGCGCGGCGAGCGGCACCGCGCCGATCGCGAACACATCGTGTTGCTGTCGGAATGGACGGATCTCGACCCTGAGCACATTTACCGAACTCTCAAGCGCCAAAGTAACTACTTCAACCATGGTCAGCGCACGGTGGGCGATTTCGTCAACGATGTGCGCAAACATGGCTGGAAACCGACGGTCGCGGATCGGCGCATGTGGGGACAGATGCGCATGGACCCGACGGACCTCGCCGATGTGTCCGGGTACGCCTATACCTACCTCGTGAACGGCACGACACCGGCCGGCAACTGGACGGGACTGTTCCGGCGCGGCGAGCGGCTTCGGTTACGCTTTATCAACGGATCTTCGATGACCTTCTTCGATATCCGCATTCCAGGGCTGAAGCTGACGGTGGTGGCCGCCGACGGACAGGACATCGAGCCCGTCACCGTCGATGAGGTTCGTATAGGGCTCGCGGAAGTCTACGACGTGATCGTGGAGCCGAAGGACGATCGCGCCTACACGATTTTCGCGCAGTCCCTCGACCGCTCGGGCTATGCGCGCGGTACGCTGGCGCCCCAACTGGGTATGCAAGCGGAAGTGCCGCCGCTCGATCCCCATCCGCTGGTCACCATGATGGATATGGGCATGGGTCACGACATGGCCGGCATGGACATGAGTGGAATGGACATGAGCTCGATGAAGGGCATGGATCACGGATCGATGCCGGATATGGATCACGACATGAGCAACATGCCAGGCATGGACCATGGCGCGGTGGATCACGGTGCTCCGACGATGGGGGATGACAAAGGCTCGGTGTCGCATCACGCACGGGTTGACTACGGCCCCAATGTCGATTCGCTGGTTATGGAACCCCAAAGCCGCCTGGATGATCCGGGCTTGGGTCTGCGCAACAACGGCCGTCGCGTCCTTACCTACGCGGACTTGCACACGCTCGGTGGCCCGATCGATCATCGCCAGGCAGGCCGCGACATCGAGCTGCATCTCACCGGCCACATGGAACGCTTCGTGTGGTCATTCAATGGACAGAAGTTCTCGGAAAGTGAGCCCTTGCGATTCAATTATGGCGAGCGTCTGCGTCTCGTGCTCGTGAACGACAGCATGATGAATCACCCCATTCATCTGCACGGTATGTGGGGCGAAGTGGAGTCGGAGAAAGGAGAATTCCTGGTCCGCAAGCACACGATCACCGTGCAGCCGGGGCAACGCTTGGCTTATGGGGTCACCGCCGATGCACTCGGCCGCTGGGCGTATCACTGTCATCTCCTGTATCACATGGAAGCGGGCATGTTTCGCGAGGTGCATGTCGAGCGCTCTTCGAAAGAGGGAGCAAAGTCATGATGACTCGCACGAAGCTCGCCGTACTGTATGGCGCCCTGGGGCTCATGGCCGGCTCATTCGCTCTCGGCGATGAGTTGCAAGGATCGGCCTCTCGCCCATCTCACAGTTCGACGCAAAGCCCGGAGCCGCAATCACCCGCCGTGCCGACGCCCACTGACGACGAGACGGTGAGCGCAGCGGGTCACGTGCCACCCGATCCGCCGCAGCATTCGATGGGTGACATGTCCTATCAACAGATGGTGGCGCTGATGCAAATGGACGACACGGCGCGCACGGGGAAATTGCTCTTTGATCAGCTCGAGTGGCGCCACACCGGCGAAGGCAATGCTGCGGTGTGGGATGCGGAGGGTTGGTATGGCGGCGACACCAACAAGGTTTGGCTGAGATCAGAAGGCGAACACGTCGGCGGCACGACGCAGAACGCGCGCGCCGATCTGCTGTGGGACCATACCTTCGCGCGCTGGTGGAGTGTGCAGGCGGGGGGGCGCCAGGATTTCGGCGCAGGCCCGGGGCGCACGTGGGCGGCGATCGGCGTCCAAGGACTCGCCCCCTATTGGTTCGATACTGAGGCGACGTTCTATGTCGGCGAGCAAGGGCGCACAGCCGTGAGGCTCAAGACCGAATACGAACTTCTTTTCACACAGCGGCTGATTCTGCAACCGGAAGGCGAGGCCAACCTGTACGGTAAAGCCGATCCCGCGCGTCAACTCGGCTCTGGCTTGTCCGATCTCGAGATCGGCCTGCGTCTTCGCTACGAGGTGCAGCGTGAGTTCGCGCCCTACATTGGGGTCGTTTGGTCGCGCCAATTCGGGGGGACCGCAGATCGCGTGCGTGAATCCGGCGGGGACCCGAACGATGTGCAGTTCGTCGCGGGCCTGCGCGCGTGGTTTTAGCGGAAGCTCCGCGCGAATCGCTCCGCCACACTGGAGACCGGTTTATGTCGGCATCGTTTTAATTTAACCACTCATCATTTGGAGATTAACTATGAAAGTCTTGTCACTCTTGTCCGGTCTTGCATTGGTGGCGTTTGGACTTACCGCCCACGCCCACGCGCACCTCCAGAAGTCGAGCCCGGCGGATAATAGCGTGATCACGACATTGCCCTCGAACCTCGTGCTGAATTTCTCGGAAGCCGCGCGTCTGACCGCTTTGTCGATACAGAAGGGCAGCGAGAGCCAGCAGAGTCTGAAGCCGCTGCCCACCACTGCCGCGCAGCAGATCTCCGTTCCTCTGCCCCCATTGACACCCGGCACGTACTTGGTCAACTGGCGTGTGGTGAGCGATGACGGACATGTGATGGCTGGGGCGCTGCACTTCACGCTAGCCACCGACCATGCGACAGATTCCCCGGCCGATCACTCGGCACAGCACTGACAGGGGTGGGCGAAATGCCGGACGTTCTCTCAGTGATCCTACGCGCGTTGAGTTTCGTCCTGCTGTTCCAAGCGGCCGGAGTCGCGATTTTTGTCGCGATCTTCGGCGGTCGGCTCACAAGCTCTCGGGGTACGGTCCGTCGCCTGGGTCAGGCGGCGGCGATCGGGGCTATGGTGTTGGTCGCTGCACACTACGCTTTGGAAGCCGCGCGGATGGCGGGGGAGATGTCGGGCATGTGGGACCCCACATTACAGGGGATGGCGTGGAATTCCCCAGCCCGTGCGGCCTTGATAGGTCGGCTGCTCGGCCTGCTGCTCATTGCAGTTGGACTTCAGGGTGCGAGTGTTCGCTGGACGATCGTCGCAGTCGTGGGGGCGGTGTTCGCCACCGGTGCGTTCACGCTCACGGGACACACGTCCGTCAACGTGCATCGTGGGGCGTTGGCGGCGCTGTTGATGCTCCATCTCCTGGTGGTGGCGTTCTGGTTCGGCGCGTTGTGGCCGCTGTGTGTCGCGACCTTGCGGGAGGCGCCCGCCCGGGCTTCCGACATCATCGAACGGTTCACCGCCGTGGCAACTTGGCTGGTGCCGGTGATTTTGTTGGCCGGAATGGTCATGGCCGTCCTATTGCTTCCGAACGTATCCGCCTTGCGCGAGCCCTACGGTGAGTTGCTCATCGCCAAAGTCGTCGGCTTCGCTGTACTGATGGGGCTTGCCGCCGCGAACAAGTGGCGGCTCGGCCCCGTCCTGGTTCATGGGCCGGTACGAAGTGGGTGGTGGTTTCGCCGGTCAGTGGCCGCCGAGTATGTCCTCATCGCGGCGATACTCACGATCACGGCGGTTATGACGTCTTTCTTCTCACCGGAGGGGTGACGGGGGAGCGCGAGCGAGGACCTGCTCGGAGCTGAATCGAACTCCGAATCATGGTCGACGGCGCAACACTTGACTCTGGACCTGAGTCCCGGGTTTAAGCTAGCGATATGAATTTCAAGGAGCTCGCGATGGAAGCATTGGGAATCGGCCAACTGGCCAAGCGTGGCGGCGTCGGCATCGACACGGTGCGATACTACGAGCGCAACGGGCTGCTGGCACCGCGTACCAGGCTGGCGTCGGGGTACCGCCGTTATGGGGACACTGAGCTTGCACGGCTGCGCTTCATCCGTCGCGCGCAGGGCCTCGGCTTCACCCTGAAGGAGATCAAACAATTGCTCGCCCTCTCGGCGCAACGAGATGTCGGGCGCGTCAAACGCTCGGCTCAAGCAAAGCTGGTGGATGTGCAGACGCGTATCGCGGCTCTGGAACGCATGCGGGACGGGCTTGCAAAGCTCATTGCGGCCTGTCCGGGCCACGGTCGGGCGGCAGATTGTCCGATTCTACGGGCGCTGACAGACGAGGATGAAAAATGAACCGACGGTGCGAACACCAGCATGATCGAGGGACATCACAGTCCTTCCGAGTAGTACCCGCTCAGCGGCGGGCCTGCCGGGGGCGTGCTGTGCCAGCCACCACCCAGTGCCTTGAAGACGGCGATCTGGTCCTGGATCAGAACCGAATCAGACGCGGCCACGGCCGCATCGGCGGCGACCAATGCTTGTTCGGCGGTCAGAAGATCGAGATTGCTGAGCGAGCCGGCCACAAACTGATCGTGGGCCATGGTGAACGCTGCGTGAGCGAGGGATTGCGCATCGGCCAAAGACTGTCTGGCGTCTAGCGCTGCACTGTAGATGGTCAGCGACTGTTCAGTTTCCTTGAGTGCGTTCAATACCGTGGAGTCGAATCCGGCAAGTGCGCCAGCTGCGTTGGCCTTGGCCTGACGGATCCGCGCGCGCGGAAGGGCTTGGTTCGGGAAGCTCCAGCTGACGCTGGGCCCAACACCCCACGTGAGTCCTCGCTCCGCAGTGAGGTCAGATAGTTGCAGCCCAACACCGCCATAAAGACCCGTAAGGCTGATCTTAGGATACAGGTCGGCGGTCGCAACGCCGATGCGAGCCGTCGCGGCCGCCAGCAAGCGCTCGGCTTGGCGCACATCGGGTCGCCGCTTGAGCAGCGCCGCTCCGTCGCCTACCGGAATCAGCGTGGTGAGCGTGGGCGGCGTCGTGCAGGCCTCTAGATCGGTGGGCGCATTCGTGGGCGTGCGGCCCAACAGCGCAGCGAGTTGGAACAGCGCGGCGCGCCGCTGACCCTCGAGAGGCGGAATGGTGGAGCGAATTTGTGCAACTAAGCCTCGAGCCCTGACGACGTCGAACTCGGAATTGGCACCGGCCTCATGGCGATGCATCGTGATTTCCGCTTCGCGACTCACGACCTCCAGTGAATGACGTGCGACTCCGAGCTGTTCACCGAGGGCGCAAATTTGCGCATAGGCGCGTGCCGTCTCCGCTGCAACGATGACCTTCAGGCTGTCGCGCGCGGCGCCCGCGGCTTGGGCGCTGGCGCGAGAGGCTTCGATGGATCGAGTTACGCGTCCAAAAAGATCCACCTCATAAGAGACTTCCAGAACGTCATCGAGAAGCCAAATCGTCTTGGGCGAATGTCCGCCGAATTCGAGAATCTCATCGGTGACGGCATCGCGGCCGCGTATGCCGGCTGCGGCGGCCACGGTCTGTGGGTAGCGCCCGGCACGTGCCGCGCCGAGAAATGCGCGGGCTGCCGAGAAATTGGCTTCCGCCACGGCAAGATCCGCATTGGCGGCGAACGCTTCTTGTAGGACGGTGTCGAGGCGCGGATCGCTGTAAAGCTTCCACCAATCGTCCGGCGGCTCAGCCGTAGTCTCTGCCGTCGTGTTGAGCGAGACCAGCGGCGCGTCCGCGCCAGCCGGCTTTTCGGGTGGCCGGTATTCGGGTCCGACACGGCAGCCTGCGACGATGCTCAGCGTCAGCAACAGGACGCCTAACGAGCGTGCCTCGGTCACGGCGACGAATCTTCCCGCGGCGCAAACAATGGCCGCGCAGAGGCAGGGCCGAGCGGCGCCGGCTTGTGAGTGATGGCCATCAGCAGCGCGACGGCGGTCATTGTGCCGACGGCAACGAACGTGTCGATCACCGCTTGAGTGGTTGCCATGCTGCGCACGAGATTTCCAAGTACGCTCGCCGCCCGGGCCGCGCCGGATGCGGGATCGGCGGCCTTTGCGGTAGCAGCGGCATAGCCCTGCAGTCTTTGGAGCACCGGCCCATTGCCGCTTTGGACGTGGAGTCCGATGAGGTTCGATGCGACTTGTTCACGTACCCGGGCGAATGTGACGATGGACGCCAGACCGACTTCACCCCCCAGGAGTCGGGCCACCTGAACCGACGCGCCGAACGTCAGCGCGTCCTGCGGCCGCAAATGCAACACCGCAAAAAACAGCACCCCCGAGAGTGCAAAACTCTGACCGACGGCCTGCAGAAGCTGCGACGGAAGAAATTGTTCGGAACCCCAGATGGGGGTGAGGCCGTAGGCCACCATCAGGCAGGCGATGCTGATGAAAATGAAACCGATCGAGGCCACGAGACGAGGGTCGGCCCGCCTTAGCATCAAGCCGGCCAAAGGACAAAAAATGAGTTGCGGCACGGCGATCCAAATCAAAGTATGTCCGACCTCGAGCGCGCGGAAGCCGCGTACCGCACCGAGATAAAGAGGAATGAGGTAGGCGGTGGACAGAATCGTCAGCCGGAGCATTGCAATCAGCAGCAATAGCTTCGGCAGCGGGCGTGCGAACGCTACTTTGAGATTGAGCAGCGGAAATGCGGTTCGCGCTTCATGGACAATGAAGCCCGCGAGCAATACCGCCCCCGCAACCAAGAGGCCGCAGACGAGGCCCGAGTTCAGCCAATCCAGCCGATTGCCTTGATCCAATGCCGCATAAATCAACGCCAGTCCCAATCCGCCGGAAATGAGACCGAATACATCGCCGTGCGGTCGGTTGGGGGCGGCGGGTTTGGCGCGCACGCCGTAGTGCAGGCACAGCGCCATGATGGCCGCAAGCGGCGCGTTCTGCCAGAAGATCCAACGCCAGGACAGTTGCTCCACATACCAGCCCTCGAGGGAGGCGGAAATATTCAGCGAGAGTTCCAGATTCAGAGCGTAGATGGCGATGCCGTAGGCCCAGTACCTGGGAGGAGTATTCAGCAACATGAAACTCAAAGTCAGCGGTATGAAGAAACCCGACGCCAAGCCGCCCGCAAATTGCAGAATCAACAGCGTGGTAATACCGCCGGCCAGGGGCACCATGAGCGATATCAGGCCGAAGGCCAGTGCGGCAATGAGCAGAACGCGGCGCGGTCCAAAGACCGTGCCCATCCACACCGCCGCTGGGGCAACCAGCATCTGTGCGGTGGCCTGTGCCGTGGTGATCCAAGCACCCTCATCGAAACCGGCATGAACGGCGCCTCGAATGTCCGCCAGACCGAACGTCGACAGTCGCCCGTTGAGCGTGGAGATGAATGTTCCCATGAGCACCGCCAAGAGGCCGAGCCAGGGAATGGCGGTGGGCGCGGGAGCAGCCGCGGGTGGTGCAGCTGCAGCGGACGCCGGCGCCGGCGCGGTTTCCGGTGGGACTTGAGGGGCGTCGCTCACCGCTTTCGACCCGCCCGTGCGTCGACCCTCGCCACGACGGACAATCCAGGTATCAGTCGATCACCGAGATCATCGGTGTCATCGATGGCAATTTTCACGGCCACGCGCTGCACGACTTTGGTGAAGTTGCCGGTGGCATTGTCGGGTGGGAGGAGGGCAAACTGCGATCCAGACGCCGGAGCAAACGCGAGCAGATGCCCGTGCAGTTGATGTCCGGGAAAGGTGTCGACGCTGATCTCGGCTTTCTGGCCGACGGCCATATGGGTCAATTGGGTTTCTTTGAAGTTGGCAATGACCCAAACATGCGGCAGGGGCGTAAGCGTGGTTATTTGCGTACCGATGCCGACGTACTGGCCGGGCTTGACCTGGCGCTGTCCGATGACGCCGTCTTGCGTTGCCAGGATGCGAGTGTAGGTCAAGTTCAACGAAGCCACCGACAGGCTAGCGCGTTGGGCAGCGATGGTTGCTTCAATTTGCGCCTGTTGCGCGGCCAGCACGCCGAGCTGACGAGCCGCCGCGTTGGCTTGCGCGTGGTTTTGCGCGAGCTGAGCGGTCAATTGGGCGTGAGTCGTGTCCAGTTTCTCTGCGGCTTCGGTGGAAGACGAGCCGGTGGTCAGGAGCCGATGCTGACGTGCGAGATCGCGCGTGTTCTGTTCCAGTGCAGCCTCGGTCGCGCTCACCACGGCCTTTGCCGCCTGAACGTTGGCGGCTTGCAACTCTCGCTGCGCCTTCAGCGCTTCTGATTGTGCCAGGGCCGAGGAAACGTTGGCCTCCGCTTGCGCCACCGCCGCTCGGTAATCGTCATCGACGATTTGAGCCAAGACCTGTCCGGCGTGCACACGGTCATAGTCCTGCATGGGTAGATCGCGAATGTAACCGGAGACCTTTGTCGCTATGGGGGTCACGTCGGCTTGCAGGTACGCATCGTCCGTCGTCTGCCAATCGGCGTCGCCTTGCCAATAAGTCCAGCGGGTCGCGACTACGATTAAGATGCCGATGGCAACGATGAAGACGAGGGCCCGCCAAACCATCTCGGGAACCGTGCGCCAGTCAACTTTGAATCTGCTGTTCAACTAGCCGTTCCAAGGCCAGTTGCCGCACGGCGCAATGTGCAAAATCTTTCTCCCACCCGACCTTGGCAATCCCATACTCCGAGGCGGGCCCGCTTTGCGGCCGGTGCGCGGCTCGGTCTCGACACCTTGAGAAAGTATCATGCCGTCCCCCACTTGGCACGCCGCACCACGCCGACTTATTGGCGCTTTACTAGGTCTTTCTGCCCCCCACGAGCAACAGCGCGGCCCCGACCACTATAGCCCCAACACCCGCCCAGACCGGGACATTCACCGTCTCCTTCTCCTTCACGGCCATCTCGATCGGGCCAATCTTCGCCTCATGGGTCGCCTTAGTGTAAGTAAAGCTACCGTACATCAAGCCCAGGATGCCGGCCGCGATCAGCGCAAGCGCAACGATCTTGAGTGCGTTCATAGTGCGTCCTTTAGTATTTTTAGATCTATCAGAGCTGTCCGCCGCAGTCTGCCCTCTCTCAGCGGGGTGGTCAAAGACGGCGGGCTACTGCACCAGTGGTATGCATCACTGGCTGTAAGTCGCCATCTGGCCGAGAGTCGCCCCACACGGCCAGCCGCGGGAATCGACCCGACGCGAACGTTCGCCGGATTTCTCGCCGCTCAGATCAAAGCTGCCTGTACATCACGAAGGCATCGACAAAGCCGAGTGCCGGATGCCTGAAGCCGAGCGGTAGGCAGCCGACCTTCGCAAAACCGTTCGCCTCCCACGTCCTGATCGCACGCTCATTGGTGCTGACGACGAAATTGAACTGCATGGCGCGGAAGCCTCGTTCCTTGGCTCGGACCAGAGAATGCTCGAGCATCAGGCGGGCGATACCCTGGCCTTGGGCCTGCGGTGAGGTCATGTACCCGGAATTTGCAACGTGATCGCCGCCCCCCGCGTGGTTTGCACGCAGATAGTACGTTCCAAGAATATTGGTGTTGTCCTCTGCAACAAAAGTCTCGTGGCTTCGCCCACACCAATAGGCGATAGCGTCAGCTTCGTCGATGTCCCGAGGAATGGTGTAGGTTTCTCCAGCACGGAAGACTGGTCTTAGGATCGACCAGATGGCTGATGCATCCGCAGTAGTGGCGATTCGTATGGTGGTCATGACGATGTTCCGGGTCGATGAGCGTAGCTATTCTAAAACAGTCTGAAAGGATTTTACCGAACGCCGGTGCCGTCGAGGCGAGCTGCGGGTAAGGCTGCGTTCGAACGTCTGCAGATGGCCAGTCGCCCCATAAAGGTGGCCCGCCCAGTGCTGCCATACAGAGCGGAACCTCGAGGAACCCGATTGGGCGCTGTTTTATTACGACGGGGCGCGCGAGAATGTTGGAATCCGCCGGAAAATAACTTACCAGGATGGTTCGCCCATTGATGAGTTGGCCCTACGCGTTGATCAAGGCGTTCGTAGTGGTCGCTTTGATGACCTTGATTCTGCAAAAGCTCTGAGCGATAACGCACTGGTGAAAATTCCCGGCACCAATCGGTGCCTTCCTACGATTACGTAGGCGGTCCACAGTCAAAAGGAGTAGCTCAGAGAAATTCACTCCGTTTCATAGAAAGAGCGGCATCGAACGGGATGACAGTTACCCGGTCATTCAAATCATACCGCTGCTGGCCGGGATAGATTACCCACAACTTGTCTAACTGGAGATCATTGAGCGCTATCCGCATCGATGGAGTCAGCGATGGGGCATCGCTGCGTTTGACCTCGACGCCGACGCGGCGAGAGCCGCGCATCATCAGGAGATCCAACTCTGCGCCCTGATGTGTGGCCCAGAAATACGCCTGGTCCGGTTCGACGGCGCGCAGCAATTGCTCGATCACGAGGCCCTCCCATGAGGCGCCTAGCTTCGGGTGTGTGAGTAAATCACGTCGTGTGCGCAGTCCTAAGAGAGCGTGCAGGAGGCCACTATCGCGAACATATATTTTAGGCGCCTTAACTTGCCGCTTGGCTAGGTTCTCATGCCATGGGTGCAGCTGCCTAATCATGTACACACTTGTCATCAAGTCCAGATAGCTACGCACTGTGGGCTGCGATAATCCCAAGGATGTTGCGGGCTCAGCGGCATTCCATATCTGTCCGTGATAGTGAGCAAGCATGGTCCAGAAGCGTTGGAGTTGCGGACTTGGTACGCGAATACCCAGCTGCGGGACATCCTGTTCGAGGAACGTGCGGATGAATTCTTCTCGCCAACTGAAGCTACGTGATTCAGAAGTCGCGACGAAGGATCTAGGGAATCCGCCGCGGAGCCAGAGGCGGTCGGAGTGTTTTTGCCCGATCTCTTCGACGGTAAATCCCGCCGTCTCGATGACCTCGATACGGCCTGCCAGCGACTCCGACGATTGGCGCAGCAGCGCCGGCGATGCACTTCCTAGGAGCAGAAATCTTGCCGGTGATCGTGTCCTGTCGATCAATACCCTAAGAATCGGGAACAGTTCCGGTCGCCTTTGGACCTCGTCAATGACGACCAGCCCACGCAACTCACCGAGGGCGGTTTCTGGATCATCGAGGCGGCGCAGACTTGTCGGGCGCTCTAAGTCAAAGTAATTTTCGGAGTCCGGCGCAAGCAGCATGCGGGCAAGGGTCGTCTTCCCGCATTGCCGCGGTCCGAGAAGGGACACTGCGGGGCTACGTCGAAGCGCCTGCTTGACGTGAGAAAGTAGCCGAATTCTCGCAATCATGGTTGTGAATGGTATCATGAAAAAGGAAATTTATAACTTCGAATTTCATGGTGCATCTTTGGGAGAGACCCTCAGCGCGCGTGACTTGCACGAACATGGGTAGAAGCCCAAAAAAACTGGACGGGGCGCGCGTGAGCAATGGACGGCGATCTTGACCGGTTTCGCGGCCGTCGCATTCCTCGCGTAGATTCAATGCAGGGTAGGCAACCATGGGCATGACAATGAATCCAGGGATACGGAGCAACGCGTTGTATGTAATTCTCGCACTGTCGGGCTGCGGCGGTGGAGGCGGAGGCACTGGCGGAGGCGCTGTCGCCAATCCAGGATCCGGCACCTCGTATGCTTTCACGGCGCCCGCGCTCAATTCGACGCGGACCTACGACGAGACCATCGTCGACAACTCGAACCGTTTAACGACCGTTAAACGATTTGAAGCGTATTACGATTGAAGTAAAGCGAGCCGTCACGTAGATTCGAAAGCAGGGAAGGGCATACAAGAATCGAGGGGATCCAGCATGACTGGCAGCCGCAAGAGACAGTTACAACGAACTCGCGCAAAATGGGTGCATCTTCCACCAGCCTCCGCACTAATTGCGGGCAGTGGCGTTCGTGCAGATCCGTCGAGAACGCCTTCGACGAACGTGGAGTGCTGGGCCGAAATCCGCAATGCATCGTCGGGAATTGCTACGCCTGGGCGCGCATCTACCCAGCCAAACCGCAGCTCTTTGGAATCAAATTTGGCCAGAAGTTTTGATGGGCGAAACTCGGGCCGGTACTTCGGCGGGAAGATCTTTGAAGGGGCATGATATGAGTGCGACTCCATTCGAAAACTGTTAGTGGGTACCACGCTCGGCGTGGTGTTTTTTGCCCCGGGAGGCGCCATCGCTGCGCCCCCGCCGCCCCTGCAACCCGAAGTCAGCGATGTTGCAACCTTGCCGCCCGCCGGCCCGCATCGATTCGTTACCATGACCTGGCGTCAGGGCGCAATTATCTACGACGCGGATAGCGGCAAGATAGAAGGTCAGGTGCCGACCGCTCCGGGGAGCGCGTTGCGAACGGCCAAGGACAACAGCCAATTCTATGTGGCTGAGACCCTGTGGACCCATGGCAATCGCGGCACTCGTCAAGACCTGCTCTCGGTCTACGATGGGAAAACGCTGAACCTGGTCAAAGAGATCGAGTTGCCGGGTCGGCTGATCGTGAGCAGCAAACTCCAAGACCTCGAACTGAGCGCGTCGGGCAAGCGAGCCTACGTCTACAACATGCATCCGGCCTCATCGGTGGTATGGGTGGATCTTTCAAAACTGGCGGTCGGCGGCACCGTTGAAACGCCCGGCTGCGCCTTGATATTTCCATGGGGAGAAGATGGATTCTCGTCCTTGTGCGCGGATGGCTCGATGGCAACTGTTTCGATTGCCGCTGAAGGCCCGGCTAAGATCACGCACAGCAAGCCTTTTTTTGACGCTATCAACGATCCGATTTTCGACAACAGTCTCGCGGATCGAGCCACCAACAAGGCCCTGTTCCTTTCCTACACGGGCTTGATTTATTCCGCGACGCTGGGCGCTACGCCGGTCATCGAGAAACCCTGGTCGATTCAATCGGCTGCGGGACAAAGGCCGCCGGGTACCGGGATCGAGGAGTTGGCGTGGCGACCGGGTGGTGTTCAGCCCATCGCCTGGCACAAAGACAGCGGTCGTTTGTTCGTGCTGATGCACCCTGGCAACTATTGGTCGCACCGCGACGGTGGCACCGAAGTCTGGGTATTGAATCGAGAGACTCACGCGTTGATTACGCGCTTTCCGGTGCTGTTCAAGCCAGAAAGCACCGCCGCCGATGTCCGAACCACCGCTGTGAGGAGCATTACGGTAAGCCAGCACGATCACCCGCAGCTATTCCTCATGAATTCGTCGGGCGGAGTCACCGTCATGGACGCAGACACCGGGGAGGTGCTGCGCAAGATCGACGACGCCGAGGGTAACTCCACCATCGTCCCCGACGCCTGATGCTAGCTCCGCCGGACATAGGCATCGCCATCCGTGTCATGACCGCCATGATTTTTATCAGTGCGGCGGCCGGCAAGATGCGTCACTGGCTCGCCTTTCAAGGGGTGGTTGCCAATTATCGATTGCTGCCGGACTTCTTGATACGACCGGTGGCCTATGCCCTGCCGCCGCTCGAGGTTGCCATCGGCTCGAGTTTGCTGACGACTTGGGCGTCGCCCTGGTTGTCGCCTTGGGCGGAACTGGCCGCGGCCTCCATGCTGTCGGTGTTCGCCATTGCCATGGGGGTCAATTTGCTCCGCGGTCGGCCGCATATCGATTGTGGTTGTTTTCAAAGCACGTTGAAGCAAACCCTGCGTTGGCCGTTGGTGGCCCGCAATGGGGTCATGGTGCTTCTGCTGCTGGGAATTGCCGTCACCCGTGATCAGACGGGCCGTGCGGATTCATGGTCGGTGCTCAATGGCCTTCTGGGCGCCGTAGGCCTGTTCATGGTGTGGCAGTGCTTGAACACGCTGTGGTCGATCGTGCCGTCGTTTCGCCTATCCCGTGCTCCACTGCACGCGCATTCCGAGGAATCAACATGACATCGGGAATGATCTCGCAAATTCTATTATGGGCAGTCGTGATCCTGCAGGGAGTCACGATTTACGCCTTGGCGCGCCAAATCGGCGTACTGCATGAGCGGGTGGCGCCTGCGGGCGCGATGGTGAGCGGCGCCGGTCCCGGTGTGGGTGAACAGTCGCCGCGTATCGAGGTGCACGCGGTGGCGGGCAATGCCATCACCATCGGCGGTTCGCTGGTTGCAGGCAAGGCATTGTTGATGCTGTTCGTGTCCTCGACATGTCCCATCTGCAAAAAGCTGATTCCGATTGCGAAAGACTTCGCCAAAAGCGAGCGGCTCGACGTGCTATTCGTCGGCGATGCGGATATTGCCGAGCAGCGAAAACTGATCTCGCAGTTCGATTTGAATGCCGCTCGCTTCGTCAACGGTCCGGAAGTGGGCATGACTTACCGAGTGGATAAGCTGCCGTATGCCGTACTGCTCGATGACGCGGGAGTGATCGCAGCCAAGGGGCTGGTCAATAGCCGAGAGCATTTTGAAAGCTTGATCGTGGCCAAGGAAAGTGGCTACGCCACGATTCAGTCCTATTTGAAAGCACAATCGTCGAGGAACTCCAGTGCCGAAATCTCCGTTTGATAAATTGAGTGAGCGCATCACGCGCCGATTCGCAGGTTATGCCTCGCGCCGCAGCTTTATCTCCAGATTGGGTGCTGCCATGATCGCGGCGCCGATCCTGCCGCTGCTGCCCGTGGCCCGCGCGACAGCGGCCGAGCCAGCCAAGTCCGCGGCGAAAACGGATTTCGAGCGCTACGCGCAGGCCAAGGACCCGAACAAGTGCAATTATTGGCGCTACTGCGCCATCGATGGGGTGCTGTGCGGCTGCTGCGGCGGAGGCGTCCATAGCTGCCCGCCAGGCGCCGAGCCATCGCCGATTTCGTGGATCGGGACCTGCATGAATCCCGAAGATGGTCGGTCTTATATCGTGGCGTATCGCGATTGCTGCGGTAAGCCCGTCTGCGCCGCCGGGAAGGAATGCGATTGCGACAGCGTTGATCGGGAGATGCCGATCTATCGTGCACAACTCAACAATGACATTATCTGGTGCTTCGGAAACCAGTCGGCAACGTATCATTGTTCGACGGCGGCGCTGGTGGGGTTGGCGAACTGACGCCGATGAAGAGGCGTGTCTCGATTGCTCTGCTTGCTGCCGCATTGGCGGCTGTCTCCGCAGCGTCGCAGGCCGGTGATGGTGCCGCGTCGTTCGCGCAAAACTGCCAGATGTGCCACCAGTCTGGCGCGGTCGGTCTTGCCGGAGCCTTTCCTCGTCTCGCGGGACGCGTGGCGGCGATCAGCGCCAAGCCGGCGGGACGCGCCTATCTCATCGATGTTCTGACCTATGGAATGACGGGCTCCATCACCGTCGACAAGCAACCGCTCATCGGATTGATGCCGGCTTTCGCCCAATTACCCGAGGACGAGATTGCCGCGGTCTTGAGCTATGTGCAAACGTTGGGCAACGCACCGGCAAAAGTTCCGCCCCCTTTCACGGCGGAAGAAATTGCCACTGGGCGCGCCAAACCTCCAAAGACAGCGGCCAACGTCTTTGCCGAGCGCCAGGTATTGGAAAAAGCCAAAGTCGTCCAATGAAAGCACGAGTGTTCGCGAGTGGCCTGTCGCTGATGATTCCGCTGCTCTGGACTGCCACGGCAATGGCGGCGGAGAGCGCCGGCAGACTTACCGTGCCGCAGAGCAATTATCTGTTGGGTTGCGGCGGCTGCCATGGAGTCGATGGCATTTCGAACTCGAAGCCGGTGCCCGATCTTCGGGACCAGGTGGGCTACTTTCTCAACAGCCAGGCGGGACGCGAATATTTGGTGCGAGTGCCGAATGTCGCGTTTTACGCGGTGTCGGATCAGAGCCTCACCGACATGTTGAATTTCATGATTTTCCAGTTGGGCCGTGCCAGTACTCCGGCGGGCGCGAAGCCCTACACCAAAGGGGAAGTGGCGCGACTGCGTAAACAGCCTCTAACCGAGATAAGCTTGGTCGACTTTCGCGCTCAGTTGATCGGCACGCTGAGCGCTCAATATGAGGCGCCACGCGGCATACGTGTTTACGGCAGCGAGTATGCCCAAAACGAGTAAAACGTACCGGCGCTGATCGAGCATTCAGTACACAACGACGTGCGTCAACTCGTCTCGATGGTCGAGAGCGCGGCATCCTGCACGGGCTCGTGCGCGTGTTTGCGACACGACTCCGCCACATATTCACGAATGATCTCCGCCAACCGCAGTGCGCCTGGACCGGCATAGTCGCGGTCGGCGAACACCAGGTAGAGATCGCCCCAGCGCTCGCCGCCTTCGCGCAGCGGCAGCGGCTTGAGCTGGCCGCGTTCCAGTTCGTCGCGGATCGTCTCCTCCGGAAACCACGCAAACCCTAAGCCCATGACGGCCGCGTGGATCGAGGTCGCCTTTTGGCTCACCGTCCAGCTCTGCTCCGCGCCGAGCCAGCTGCCGCTGCGCCGCTGGCTACCGGTATCGCGGATGATGAGGTGACGATGCTTGCGCAGATCCTGCAGCGTCAGTTCGCGCCCGAGTCGATGGAGGGGATGGTCCGGGTGCGCTGCGGCGACGAAGCGCAACCGCATCAGCGTATCCCCCATGAAACCCGGCGGCACCTGCGAGCAGATGGCCAAATCCACCTTACGCTGTAGCAGCGCCTCCTCGGTACCGCTGAGCACGCTCTCGTACAACTCGAGGCGCGTCTGCGGCCGTTCCTCGGCAAAGCGCGCAAAGCATTGCAACAGCAACCAGGTGGGAAAGATGATCTCCACCGACAGCCGAAGCTCCGGTTCCCAGCCTGCGGCGAGGGTTCCGGCCGCTCCTTCCAGCGCGCCGGCTTCGTCCAACAGCGCCTTGGCGCGGCGGTACAGCACCTCGCCGGTTGAGGTGAGATGCGCCTTGCGGCCGACCACTTCGAAGATTTTCACACCCAGCAACGCTTCCATTTTCTGCACGGCGTAGGTGACGGCGGACTGGCTTTTGTGCAGCAGTTCGGCCGCCTGGGCATAACCGCCGGCGTCAACCACGGCCAGTAGGGAACGCCATTGTTCCAGGGAAATTCGAGGGTTAGCCGTCATGTATCTATTCAGTAGATAAGTAAGCCCTAAATATTCTGCTTTTTTATCTAATCAATCAATACTCAAATGGCGCCACGGTGGAACGGATTGCTCCACCCCCCATTTTAGGAGATTCGCCCATGACCACCTTGTTGCAGATCAACGCCAGCATCAATGACGACAACGGCCAGTCCAGCCAATTGTCCAACCAGTTCGTCGCTGCTTTCCGCGCGCGCTATCCCGAGGCGAAGATTGTGCTGCGCAACGTCGCCGCGGCCGATCCCGTGCCGCACCTCAATGCCGAGCGCTTTGGCGCCTTCATCGCCAAGCCGGAGGAGCGTAGCGCCACGCAGCACGCGGTCGTGGCGTACTCCGACACCCTGATCAACGAACTGAAGCAGGCCGACGTGATCGTCCTGGGTTTGCCCATGTACAACTTCGGCGTGCCGTCGCAGCTAAAGGCCTACTTCGACCACGTCGCCCGCATCGGCGTTACCTTCAAATACACCGAGAAGGGCCCCGTGGGTGTGCTCACCGGCAAGAAGGTGTATGTGTTCGCGGCCCGCGGCGGCATTTATGCCGGTACGCCGATGGACACTCAGACCAGCTATGTGCGCGACTTCCTGCGTTTCCTCGGCATGGCCGACGTGGAATTTATCTATGCCGAGGGCCTCGCCATGAGCCAGCAGAGCAAGGAAGCGAGTCTCGCCAAAGCCGTGGCGGAAATCGCGCGTCTCGCTGCGTAACGTTTGCCCATCGAGCGCGTAACATTTGCCGCTCATGAGTTTTCAAGGAGACCTAAGATGAGTACCCGCACTCTGGTTCATGTGATCGAATCGAAGCCGACGTCGGACGGCGCCGGCGTCAAACTGCGCCGCAGCCTCGGCAGCCAGCGCGGCCTGCATGTGGATCCCTTCCTGATGCTCGATGAGTTCTATTCCGATAACCCGGATGACTATATCGCCGGCTTCCCGGCGCATCCGCATCGCGGCTTCGAAACCGTTACCTACATGCTCGACGGCCACATGCGCCATGAGGATCACCTCGGCAATCGCGGCGACCTCGGTCCCGGCGATGTGCAGTGGATGACGGCGGCGCGCGGCATCATCCACTCCGAAATGCCGCAGCAGAGCGAAGGCCGCATGCGTGGCTTTCAGCTGTGGCTGAACCTGCCGGCCAAGGAAAAAATGAAGCCCGCGGGCTATCGCGACATTCCCGCCAGCAAGGTCCCGTTGGTGAACCTGCCGCTGGGCGGAGAGGTTAAAGTCATTGCCGGCGTGCTCACGCTGGACGGAACCACCACCGCCGGCCCCGTCAACGGCCGCGGCGCCAAGCTCAGCACCGATCCGTTGTACCTCGATGTACGCCTGCCGGTTGGAGCCGAATTCAGCGCGCCGATTGAGGCGGGCCACAGTTCCTTCCTTTACATCTATGAAGGCAGCGCCAAGATCGGCACGGCCGACACGGCTAAGCCGCTGCCGCATCGTGCAGCAGGGGTATTGTCCGATGGAGACAGCGTGCGCGTGGAGGCCGGAGCCGAGGGTGTACGTTTTCTCTTGCTCGCCGCCAGGCCGCTACGCGAGCCGGTGGTTCAGTACGGACCGTTCGTGATGAACACGCGCGAGGAAATCGAGCAGGCGCTCGCCGATTATCGCGATGGGCGGCTGGCCTCTGCGGCGTGAGGATCGCAGGCATACGCCTGCGTGTTCCACGCGCGGTTCACGCAGGCATATGCGAAGTGAACCACGTAACCAGTCGCGTGACGTAGTCGAAGGATGCGGGCATGGTCCGCACACCGTGACCTTCCAGCGGGTACGTGGCCAAAACGGATTGCACGCCGCGTAGTTGCAGTGCGTGGTGAAACTCCAGCGCCTGCACGGCGGGAGTGTTCTTGTCGAGCGCACCGCAGACGCTCAAAGTCGGCGTGGTTACGCGTTCCGCAAAATGAATCGGACTTCGCGAGAAGTATTTTCCCGTCGGGTTATCGATGTCGTCATCCAGAAAAATCTTGCAAAAATAAGGGATGTGGCAGGTGAGGTGCTCGGATACCCAGTCCGTCACCGGCGCTACTGCCACGGCCGCCGCGAAGCGCTTGTCTTGAGTGATCAGCCACGATGTCATGAATCCGCCATAGCTACCGCCGGTGACGCCGAGTCGTGTCGAGTCCGCGATCCCGCGCTCTACCAACGTGTCCAGTCCCGATAAATAGTCGTGCGTATCCGCTCCGCCCATATCTCCGAAGACGCGCCGCGCGAATTCTTGGCCGCGACCGCTCGATCCGCGTGGATTGACCTGAAATACGGCATATCCCGCGGCAAGCAGGGCTTGAAGTTGCAGTGAGCGACCCACATAGCGCGGCCGAAAATACCAGACCGGGCCGCCGTGAATGTCGAGCACGAGCGGGTGGGGTCCCTGGCCCGCGGGTTTCAACAACCAGCCGTTGAGGGCCAAGCCGTCGGGAGCCGTCCAGGAAATGGATTCCGACGATCCCAAGCCGGCAAGATCTGGGTCGGCCCCGGAGACCATTTGCATGATGGTCTTCTCGACGCCTTTCCGTATCGAGAGTAGCCGCTGATTCTCGAAATACCCTTCACAAGCGAATACGCAATCGGAAGGCTCGCGGCCCAAGGCCGCAATTTCCGGGAAGCGCAACCCCGACGGGGTTCGGTGGATGGATCGCCAGACCTCAGTGGAACGAAATAGATCGCAATCGTAAACGCCGATGATCGAGGCCGGTCCTTGTGCCGCGGCAAATAGAACGTGACCATCATCGCGCCAGAGGGTCTGTACGACGTCGCTGCCCAGTGTCTCGGCCGACATGACGGATGGGGCTGCCACGTCGATGATTTTCAAATCACCGGCGACGATGGTGCGGTCGCTGCACACCGCTTCGACCACCGCCAATCGATTTCCTGACGGTGATGCAGAAAGCCAGCCCAGCTGATCCCGCGGAATGAACAACACTTGGCCGCTCGCGCCTTGTAAATCGAATGAGCGCACGTTTGCCGTGTACCACTCGGCCTCGCCGGGAGCATCCGAACACACTGCAGCGATCCGGCGGGTGCCGCACCACACCGCCTCCCAGACGTTGACGCCCGCGGGCGAGATCTTTCTGGCGCTATCCGAGGCGAGGTCGTAAAGCCAGATGCTTCTCCACGCATTCTCATGGGTACCGGTATCGATGTCCGGCATCCACGACGCACGCGCCGCGTCGGTCGTGGCGATGGAGAAGCCGCCCTGCGCGCCCGCCAAGTCGGCACCGAAGCCCGCTACCCCGAGCAAAAGCGTCTTTCCGTCCGCCGACCAATGATGATATTCCACCCAACCGTCAATCGCACAGGTGGGTTTGTCTTCGCCACTGACGGGGTCGAGCAAGCGCAGTTTATTCATGTACGCTTGATCGCGATCGGACAGGAAAGCGATGGTGCGGCCATCGGGCGACCACCGCGGCAGACGATCGGACTTAGGACCGTGGGTGGCGATTCGCGATTCGCCGGATTCAAGATCGATCAAGACCACGCGACTCGACGGAGTCCCCTCGAGGGCTTCGCACACTACCGACGTGCCGGCGGCCCAACGGGCGTCCGGCGAGGCGCTGATGTCGGTGAGTTCCACGGCAATGTTTTCGCCCGGTCGGTACCAAGCGTTGGCGCGCGCTTCCAAACTCCGAAACACCGACGTATTGCGAACATCTGTGTGCATGTTAGAGACTCTGATGTTTGAAAATGGGTGACAAGGGCTTACCGCAATGGTGGCAAGGTCTTACCGCGCTGTGCCGCCCGGCATGGTGAGCGCCTCGTCCATGTCCGCGGCAACGGTGCGGGTCGCGAAGAGGAAACTAACGACGCCCACCGCGCAAGTCATGGTGACCCAACAAAGGCTCACCGCAAGAGCACTGTCGCCCCATTTCGGGGTGAGGGCGTCGCTCAGTAGTCCTGTGACATACGGTCCGAGACCCAAACCCACGATGTTGACGATCATCATGTAGATAGCCGCAGCAATGGCGCGCATCTGCGGACCCGCCAGGTTTTGCACGATGGCGTAGGACGGCGCGACCCATAGGCTTCCAACCACCGTGGTCAACAGGGTCATTGTCATCGCTAGCGCGAAATTGTGAACCAGGAAGAGAATAAGACTGGCGGGAACATTGACCGCAAAACAGAACGCGAGCAGCCAGAACGGCCATCGACGATCGCGCTTCACGAGCCAGTCATTGAGGGCACCGCCGATAAAGACCGCGATCATGGTCGCGGGACCCACGGCCGCCGAGTAGTAGCTTCCAGCCAGGCCGGCGGAGAGATGATAACTGCGCATGAGGAACGCAGGCGTCCAGGCGAACTGTCCATAGGCACCAATGGCCGCAATTCCGAGTCCTATACATAAATGCACGTAGGAGCGCCGGCGCCAAAGCGTAACGAAAACCGTTTGGAGTTTAATCGCCGGCTGGCGTGCCGTCACGAGCGGGTTCATCGATTCCCGTTCGCGCACCGTAAACAGTACCAGGCCGGAAAGCAGCAGGCCGGGTAGACCGCCCAAATAAAATGCGATTCGCCAACCACGCCAATCGTTGATGAGGCCCCCGCCTGCCAGGGCCAGGCTTATCCCTAACCCTCCGCAGATCCCGATGACCGACAGTGCCCTGCCCCGGCTCGCCGGGGAAAAGTAGTCCGCGACGAGGGCATGAGTGGCTGGAAGGCCGCCGGCTTCTCCGATGCCCACTCCAGCGCGGGCCAGAAGCATGGTGGTGAAATCAATGGCGCGCCCTGAAAGGACGGTCATGAGCGACCACACGGCTAGCGCTGCTGCAAGTACCCTGGCGCGGCCATGACGGTCGGCCAGTCGCGCCATGGGTATACCCAAGATACTGTACATGAGCGCGAATCCGATACCCGTCAATAGTCCGATGTCGGAGTCGGACAAATGCAAGTCGCGCTTCATCGGCTCGACGAGAATGGTGATCAGATTCCGATCGTAGTAGTTCAGGATCGAGACGAGTCCAAGGACGGTTAACACGTAGCCGGGATACCACCCGCGCGTCGCACTCAATTTTTTCGGCACTAGTATTTGTTGATCCAAGTCACACCATTTTTTAAGAACGCAAAGCATCTAAGACAATCTTCCGATCTATTGCCGTGACTAGTGACCGCCTACAGGCTGGCTTTCGATGAGCCTTTTGAGCTCTTGGAGTTCGGCTTGAAAGCGGGCCTTATTTTCCGCGGTGTATAGCGCTTGTTGTTCGGCCACATTCTGTGCCGTTTCCTTGGTATTGTCCGCAGGAAGCGGGATCTCGCCGTAGACATCGTACGAAACACGGGTTTTCCCGCGGAATTCTTGAAGTTCCCACGAAGCGTAGCCTATCAACGGGCCACTATCGATGGCATACAGTTTTACGGTTCGGCGTTCGTGGTCAACGAGTTCGATATTCTGCATATAGAAAAGGGGTTTCGTGGACGCATTGTTCATCATTGCCTCGAAAATCTCTCCTACTTGACCGCGTGTACCGCTCAAATGTCGAAGCGTGGCTCCCCTTTTCCATGCCGTGACATCCACAATGAGGGGCCAGATTGCTCCCGCCGGCCTGTCGATCACTATCGAATTATGCGTGACAAGATCTCCGTTGATGCGTTCCCATGGAGGGGCGTCGGCCAAGCCAAGTGTCGGAATCCAACCACCGACCAAAATTGGTATGAGAAACGTGAGCCTCACGTAAATCCCTCGCGTGTGTAGATTAGAGGACGCAGCACCCGGGAAAGTCCTCATTCGGATCCGCTGCTGGGCGGCCCGCAATACATTCCACCGGTTCGGGCTGAGGTCGCGTTCATCGACTGCGTCCTAACAAGGGGCACGCGGAACGACCGAATCTGACGATCTTGAGCGAAACGAATTCAAAATACTCTGCTTGGTCACTGTTGCGGGGAGCCTTCTCGGGGCACCGGCAATGGTCGCCCGCATGGCGAGACGCGAAGCCAAAATCGGCATACGACATCATCATCGTGGGAGGTGGGGGGCATGGACTCGCCACAGCCTACTATTTGGCGAAGAACCATGGAATCACCAACATTGCGGTGCTGGAACGCGGGTGGATTGGGGGCGGGAATACCGGACGTAACACCACAGTCGTGCGTTCGAATTATCTGTACCCGGAGAGCGCGCGGCTCTATGACTTTTCCCTGAAGCTGTATGAGGGGCTCTCGCAAACGCTCAATTTCAACATCATGCTGAGTCAGCGCGGTATGGTCACGCTCGCCCACAGCCGCCACGATTTGGAAGCGATGGCACGGTGGGCCAATGCCATGCTCATGAACGGCATTGACGCGGATCTATTGAGCCGCGAACAGGTCCATGCGCTGGTACCGGCCCTCGACCTGTCGAGTCAGGCCCGCTTCCCAATTCTGGGTGGGTTCACCCAAGCTCGGGGTGGCACCGCGCGCCATGATGCGGTTGCGTGGGGCTATGCGCGTGCAGCATCGGCACTGGGCGTCGACATTGTGCAGAACTGCGAGGTTCAAGCATTTGTCGGCGCGAACGGACGCGTTGTGGGTGTAGAGACGAATCAGGGTCGAATTCGCAGCGAACGGATCGGAATCGCCGCGGCGGGACATAGCTCCGTGCTCGCGAAGCTCGCTGGCTTTCGGTTACCGGTCACCAGTTACGCGCTGCAGGCCATGGTGAGCGAACCTGTCAAGCCCGTCCTGGATACGGTGATCCTATCGCCGGCAACGGGTGCGTATGTGAGTCAATCCGACAAGGGGGAGGTGGTGATCGGCGCGGGACTCGATCTTTTCACCTCATACGCGCAACGCGGCAGTTTTTCGGTAATGCAAAACACGATTGCGGGAACACTCGAGCTGTTCCCATCCTTCAGCCGCTTGCCCCTGTTGCGTCAATGGGCGGGCATCGTGGATGTGGTTCAAGACTCCAGTCCCATCATCGGCCCGACGCCCGTCGGCGGGATCTACATCAACTGTGGGTGGGGTACCGGCGGATTCAAAGCCATTCCCGTCGGCGGTTGGACGTTCGCCCACGTACTCGCGACGGGTAGAAATCATGATCTCGCGGAACCGTTTCAACTGGATCGGTTCACGACGGGAAAACTGATCGATGAGGCCGCCGGGTCTGGTATTTCGCACTGATGATGCAACTCGCCTGTCCCTGGTGCGGTGTGCGCGATGAGCCGGAATTTGTCTGCGGAGGAACGACGTCCATCGCGCGTCCGGCACTGGATACCAGCGATCAAGAGTGGGGTGAGTATTTGTTCTTTCGCGACAATCCCAAGGGTGTGCATCGTGAGCGCTGGCGCCATGCGTATGGCTGCGGCCAATGGTTCAATGTCGCGCGCGATACCGTAACCCATGAGGTGCTTTCAGTATACGGAATCTGCGAGCCGGCCCCATGAGCGCTCGACGATTGCCTGCCCCGGCCGGTGCCCGGCTGGATCGTGCGCGGACAGTGTGTTTCGCATTCAATGGTCGAGAATACTCGGGGTTTCAAGGCGACACGCTGGCGTCGGCGCTGATTGCCAACCATGTGTGTTTGGTCGGCCGAAGTTTCAAACTACACCGTCCTCGAGGCATTTATTCGTGCGGAATTGAAGAGCCCACAGGGCTCATGGATGTGGGCGTTGGCGCGCGACGCACACCCAATGCGCGCGCGAGCGTCGTCGAGATCCGCGAGGGTCTCGTTGCTCAAAGTGTGAATTGCTGGCCGAGCGTGCGTTTCGACCTCGCCGCCATGAACAACTGGATCTCGGGCGCGTTGCCCGCGGGCTTCTATTACAAGACATTCAAATGGCCCAACTGGCATTGGTTCGAACCGGCGATCCGGCGCATGGCGGGTCTGGGCCGGGTGTCGCGCGAACGTGATCCGGACCGGTATGAAGAAATCGCCGTGAACGCGGAGGTGTTGGTGGTCGGCGGCGGCATCGCAGGACTGGCGGCCGCGATTGCCGCTGCGCAAGCCGGCTCGCAGACCCTGTTGCTGACCAGCGCCCCTATGCTCGGCGGCACGCTCGGCTACCGGCGGGATCGGGAGGTGCAGACGCTGATCGCGAAAGCTCAGAGTCTCGATATTCGGATACTCACACGAACGACGGTCTTCGGTCTCTATGACCACAATCTTGTTTGCGCGCGACAGCTCCTGGACGGTGAGATTCCAATGCGGGGGGCAACCGGAGGGCCACTGTGCGAACGACTTTGGAAAATTCGAGCGCGCGCCGTCATCGCAGCAACCGGAGCGTTCGAGCGGCCCATGGTGTTTCCGGACAATGACCGCCCCGGCGTCATGCTCGCCGGCGCCGCCGAAAAATACGCGCTCGCCTACGGGGTGGCCTGCGGCAGCCGCGTAGTCATTGCCGCGAACAGCGATCGCGCCTACGCCATTGCGTCGACCTTGCGCGAACTCGGAATCGATGTCGCCGCCATCGTGGACTGTCGGCCAGAAATCGCGGTGCAAACCGAATGGGCCAGCAGGGGTATCAGAATCGTCAACAACGCAACCATAGCCTCGGTGTCGGGAAAGCACCGCGTTCACGGGTGTTCGGCGGCGCCGAGAAATGGGGGCGGCGGTCTCATGGAGCGCTTTGATTGCGACCTCATCTTGAGCGCCGGCGGCCACGCCCCAGCCGTTCACCTCCATTCCCAGGCCGGCGGAAAGCTGCGCTGGCTGGATGAGGCGGCCATGTTCGTTCCCGACGGGCCGGCGCCAGGTGTCGTGAGCGTCGGCGCTTGTGCGGGAGTTTTTCTGCGTGAGGCGGCGGTAAATCACGCGTCTGATGTTGGAGCGGCGCTGGCTCGTGGTACGGCATTGCCCACTGCACCCGTCGGTGGGGCCGGACACTCTCTCGCCAATACACATGTGCCGCGCAAAGGAGGCAAACAGTTCATCGATCTCCAGAATGACGTCACGGCCGAAGATGTGGCGCTTGCCGCGCGCGAAAATTATCGCTCGGTCGAACATCTCAAACGCTATACCACCATAGGAATGGGAACCGACCAAGGCAAGACCAGTAACGTCAATGCGCTCGTTTTGATGGGCGAAAGCACTGACCGGGCTCCGCCCGCCGTTGGTAGCACGAAATTTCGCCCACCGTTCGCACCGGTCGCCATGGGCGTATTTGCGGGACGACGCGTGGGCTCGCTGTACCGTCCGCTCAAACGATTGCCTAACCAGGCGTGGCATGAGGCGCGCGGCGCCGTCTTCGAAGAATACGGCGGCTGGTGGCGCCCGGCAGCGTACCCCATGCCCGGCGAGTCCGTCGAAGCAGCCGCTCTACGCGAAGCCATCGGCGTTCGTCGCGGGGCAGGGATCTTCGATGGAACCCCCCTGGGCAAGCTCGAGGTCTTCGGGCCGGATGCCGCAAGGTTTCTCGATCTGATGTACGTCGGTACGGTATCGACGCTTGCGATGGGGCAGGCGCGATATGGGCTGCTGCTCAATGAAAATGGGATCCTGGTCGACGATGGGATCGTTGCTCGATTGGGCGAACAGCACTTCTGGGTCAATACCACCAGCGGTGGCGTCGAACGCACCGCCGCCGCCTTCGAAGAATGGCTGCAGTGCGAATTTGTCGATTTGAAAGTCGCAGTCACACCGGTGACTTCGCGCTGGGCCAATGTCACCGTCGCCGGTCCTCGGGCGTGGGAGTGGCTTCACGCGGCAGGCTTCGATTCGGTTTTGGCGCCCCATCGGATGAAACACATGACCATTGCCGCTACGCATCTCGAGGGGCTACCGCTGCGCGTGTTGCGGGCGAGTTTCAGCGGTGAGTTGGGGTATGAGATCAATGTGCCGGTGACTCACGGTCGCCAGCTATTTGACCGACTGTGGACGCTGGGTTCGGGATTCGATGCGCTCCCGTATGGCGTCGAGGCGTTGCAGACGCTGCGCATAGAAAAGGGCTATATCCACATCGGGACCGATACGGACGGTACGACCATCCCGAGCGATATCGGATTTGGCCGCGCGCTGGATCGCAAGAGCGCGAATTCCGTCGGGCGGCGATCACTGAGTCGGCCCGTCGCGCGGGACGCTGACCGATTGCAATTGGTGGGACTGACGCCGGCGGATGGACGGACTTTGCTCCCGGTAGGCGCTCAAATTGCGCAGGCTCGTCCGCCGACACGCACCGAGGGCCATGTCACGTCGAGCGCGATGAGTGCGGAATTAGGTAAACCGATCGCGCTCGCGATGCTCACGCGAGGCTCGACGCGAACCGGCGAACGCGTGCGGCTGCATCACTTAGGCAACACCATCGAGGCCGATGTCGTGCCAGCTCCTTTTGTCGATCCTGAGGGACTGCGCCTGCATGGCTGATATTTGCGAACCCCAGACGCCAGCCGACGTAGCGGGGATACGCGTATCGCCCGATGAGCGGATTCACGTGGCCTCTTTACGATACTTCGACCCGGACGGTATGTTTTCACGCGCTGTGCCAAGGTATGTGGGCGCACCGCTTCCTGATCGATGCCGTGCGACCACCGTATTTCCGGGCATCGACACGGACAGAACCATCCTGGCGTGGTGCAGCCCCACCGAGACCCTTCTGCTGTGCGACAACGCGGCGCTCATTACGCAGTTGCACGCCGATGTGGTGACTCACGACGACGGCTGTGTCATCGATCTGACCGGCGGTGCGTGGGTGCTGCGAGTGAATGGTGAGGCAATCGCCGCACTGTTTGCGCGAATGGGTGGTCAGGCGACGTTGCCCGGGCTCGGGGAGGCGCGGCGCAGCCGCCTGGCCGACGTCCCGGTACTGGCGCTACAGGTGCAACCCGGCGAGATACTGCTCATTGTCGACCGCGTGTTTGTGGAGCACCTCATGGCATGGATTCGGGTGAGCGCAGCAGACCTTGATATAGCCTAAGGCACGTCGATGCCCGAGTCGCGGCGGGGTTCCGATCGGCCGTCGCGGCCGTCTAGCCCGAGGATGCGGTCCCAAAATGTTCGAGGAACCAGCCCACATAGCGTGTGGTGGCGTCGATGACTTCTGGGAAACTTCGAATACCGTGGCCGGCCGTGGGATAGGTCGCTAATACCGAGCGCACGCCATGCTCCAGCAGCGAACGGTGAAACTCCAGCGCTTGCGTGGGCGGGGTGTTTTGGTCGAGAGCACCGGTGAGCTGTAACACGGGGGTGCCTACGCGCTCGGCGAACATAACCGGGCTACGCGTAAAATACAGGCCATCCGATGCGGCGGGCATTCCATCGAGGAACAACGCATCGAAAAAAGGAATCTGCGAGCTGCCGTGCTGGCTGTACCAGTTCGTGACGGGCGATATGGGCACGGCCGCCGCGAACCGCCGGTCTTGCGTCACCAACCACGCGGACATGAATCCGCCGTAACTGATGCCGGTGACACCGAGTCGTGCCGGATCCGCAACTCCGGTGGCGACCAGCGCATCAATGGCACTCAAATAGTCGAAGGTGTCTTCTCCGCCCATGTCTCCTTTGACCAAGCGTGCAAAGTCGGCGCCGCGCCCGCTGCTGCCGCGCGGATTCGGGTAGAGCGATGCGATTCCGTGATCGGCGAGCACTTTGGCTCCCCGCAGTCGACCCTGCCATCGATTGCGACACGCCCATACCGGGCCTCCGTGGATGTCCATCACCAGGGGGAACGGTCCTTTGCCCGCGGGCTTTACCAACCATCCTTGAATCTCCAGTCCATCGCGTGCGGCCCATGAGATCGGCTCGATGTGCGCCGAATTAAAACCGGGCGCGGCGGTTGCGGGAGTCGAGAGCGAGCGCACGACGCGGCAGGTCCCGTGATCGATTCGAACGACTTCCGGCGCGATTGCGTACGACTCCGCAACGCCGAGAACGCCGCCTCCCGGGAGAAGCGCGACGTTGGGATACCAAGCGCCGACGGTGCGCTCCAGGCTGGCCCAACGCTCGCTGAATGAGTTGTCGGCTATCTTCGCCTCGCCCAAAACGGTTTCGAGACCCCGATGCCCGATGCATACCAACGTCTCTTCATCGCGCCAGCTTATTTGAGTGACGTCCACGCTTCCCGTATTCATCCGGCGCACGAGACCCGTCTGGCGATCTACCAGTTGCACGGCGCCGCAGACGATGAGGCGATCGCTACAGACGGCCTCGATGACCGCGACATAGCGACCCTGCGGAGACACGACGGGGCTGCCGAGTTGATCTTCCGGTTCATACAAGTCGCAGAACTCGAGGCCATCGACATCAATGGTCACCAATCGCGATGTGTACCACGAGCCCTCGCTGTGAGAGTGAGAGACGATTGCCACCAACGCTCGCTCTTCCAGCCATGCACACTCCCAGATGTTCAGGCCGGGCGGACTCGCGCGTTGGTATGCTCGGGTGGTGAGATCAAATACATAGGCCGTTCGCCACAGGTTGTCGGCGTTCCCCGTATCTACCATGGGCATCCAGCCGGGCAACGGCCCGGCTTTGCGCAAGGTCGTGGCTCCGCCTTGGCAACCGGCCATATCGGCACCGAATCCGGCGACGCCTAGCAGCAATCGAGAGCCATCGCGCGACCATGCGAGCGTTTCGATCACGCCGTCGATGGGCGGAACGTCCTCGAGAGCGGCGCCACGGACATCCGCCACACAGAGCTGGAAATTGCCGCTTTCCGCGCGATCCGATAAAAATGCCAGCCTTTGTCCATCAGGAGAGTAGCGCGGTAGCCGGTCGTTGCCGTGCGCTGCGAATCGGACCTCAATACGCCCCGTATCCAGCGCCAGCACACCAATGCGCGTGACGGGAGGCTGTTCGAGATCGACGAAAATTGTGCCGGTAAATGCCGCCGAGCGACCATCGAGTGCCACGGACAGATCGCAGGCATCCGTGATGAGCTGTTGACCCGGTGCGTGAAGTGATGCGTAAAAGCTTTCGACTTCCCGGTAGAGCGCCGAGTGTCTCAAGTCGCCCTGCTCAGCCATACTCACCTCGAGTCGGTACTCAAGCGCTGATCGCTCGCAACGCAATCAATGCCGACATGATGTGTTTCTCGACCATGCTCACGGAAATGTCCATCTGGGTGGCGATGGTGGCATAACTCTCGCCATGCACCCGATGGGACACAAACGCCTCGCGCGTTCGAGGTTTGAGTGCGGCCAGCACCTGTTCCACGTCGGCCAGTCGCTGTTCCAATTCTAGCCGTTGGTCGGGAGTTGGTCGCCCGCAACGCAATTCGACCTCGTCCAGAGCGACAGAGTGGGCAACCGCCCGGGTATGCAATCGGCGGGCGCGATCGCGCACCAAATTGCGCGCGAGGGTGAAGACGTAGGCCTCGGGCTTGAGCAAGTCCGTCTGGCCGCCGGGACTGGCCAGCCGCACGAACACATCCTGGGTCAGGTCCTCGACGTCCGCGGCACTGAGCCTATAGCTGCGAAAGAATCGCTTCAGAGGCGCCGACAATCGCGCGTGCAATGCGCTGAAGGGCTCCGGGCTGTACCCACCCAAGTGGCGCGAAAAATCGAGTACTGCTGCCATGGACTACGCCACCTGCGCCCTGCGGGCTGCTGTTGCTTTTCCGTCCCATACACTAGCGTCAATACACTAGTGTATGGAGAGTTTTAAAGCAACGCATTCGGCCTGTCAAGACCGAGACAGGCGTCGAGTCAGGGGGTTCAGAAATCGCGCCCGGTCAGGATCCGGGTGTAGATGGGCAACAAGGTAAGCCGCTGCTCGCGCGATTCCTGGACACCAAGCGTGTAGTAACCCACTTGATGGAAGTAAGTGGTGCGCGCGCGCACGAACGCCTCGGGATCGTCGTAGCCCATGTCGTGAAAAATGCGCTGGATAATCTCAATTCGGGCATCGTCGACTCGCCGCACCACCGTTGCGACTCGCGGGGAAATGCGCGCCCATTCTCGAACCGCGGCATCCCACTGTGGGTTGTAACCGGCCTCATTGACCCAAATCTCGCACAACGCTTTGAATTCGGCGGTGCCATTGGCGCCGCGGTCGCGCACGATGGATTTGAAAACGGCCGTATTGTTCTCTTCCCAATCCGCCAGCAGCTGATCCAGCAACTGTTTGCGGCTGGTAAAGAACCAGTAGAAACCGCCGCGGGTTGCACGCAACTTTCGGGCCAGCTTGCCAACCTCGACGCCGCCGATGCCCTCGCGGACTAGCGCGGATTTGGCTGCTCTCAGCCACGCTTCGCGCCCCAGAGAAGTCTTTCGACCCTTGGGGCGCTTCAACTGAGCGCTCGGTTTAGAAGGTACGTCCATTTTTAGTGCGCGGTGTCCATCAGGCCGCAACGATACTTAACTTCACGAGGCGCTGCCAGCGGTGAATGAGGTATCCAGGTAGCGCGCACCTCAGCGGGTACGGATTGAGTAAAAATCGGGCCGCCGCGTCTTAATGTTCCGATGCCTCCGCACCTAATTCAGCGTGCACAACCTGAGGGCGACTAGATGACCACAGACCTATCTCGATACATTGTGAATCCCGGTCCGAAGACGCCCGTCACAGGCCTCAGCGCCGCGGTGACCACCGACTCCGCCATCGTCACCGAGACCATGGTGAACGTGCTCAAGAAGGGCGGCAATGCGGCGGATGCCGGGATTGCCGGTGCGCTGGTACAAGCCGCGGTCGAGCCCTTCATGACGAATCACGCGGGTCTCGTTACATTCCTCTACTACGAGGCAAAAACGGGCGAGGTCCATCAGCTCGATAGCTTGGGCGGGCATCCGAGCGGCCTATCGCCGTTCAAGCCGGTGCCACCGTCAGTTGGAGGCTATGCGGCGTATCCTCCGTCCGCGATCATCCCGGGGTTCATGCCAGGTCTGAAGGAAATTCATCGTCGCTTCGGCACGCGCACTTGGGGTGAGCTCTGTACGGACGCGGTCGCTTGGGCCGAGCGCGGCCACCCAGTCTCCACATTCGAATATGGAGTCAACCTTTTTGCCGAGAAATTCATTACCTACTTTCCAGAAGGGCGCGACTTCTTTCAGCCCAACGGCATGTTTCCGAATGTCGGCGATGTGTTCGTGCCGCCAGGCTTGGCCGCAACACTGCGAGGCGTGGCAGAGCAGGGGCCCGACTACATGATCACCGGACCCTGGGCTGAGCAGTTTGTCGAGAAGGCTAACGAGATGGGGTGGAAGATCACCCTGGATCACATGACCGAAACTCCGCCGCGATGGGTGGACCCCATTCGCTATCGCCATCACGAATTCGAGATCGTAAGCCTAGGGCCACCGCAGGCGCAGGGGATTTATATCGCCGTGGTCTTGGGAGTTCTCAAGCATTTGGGCATCCGTGACATGAAACCCGGCTCCGCGGAACATTGGTGGGCGATGGGCCACGCGCTGCGGCAAGGCGCCCGCCATTGGGAGTATGTGCAGGACGATGCGATCTACGAAGTTCCCCGTGCGGAACTCCTCGATGACAGTTACCACGCGCATCTCGCCAAGCTGATTCGCAAGTCGAGGCCGAAGGTGGATCTCAGCGAGCATATTCGCCTCGCCGGAGATGTGGTCGGTGCGGGGGACTTTATGTCGGCGCTGTTCGGCTTTGGCAGCAAGCCGCGCATTGCCAAATCGGATTCCAAGCAACCCACCGGCTCCTGCGAAATCGCCGTCGTGGATGCCCAGGGCAATTGGGTGCAAATGATGGATACCCTCCAAGGTTCCGGTATTCCCGGTATGGTGATCGGTGGTGTCCCCATGGTCGGCAGTCATGCGACTTTCGGCGGACTGCAAAGTCCCATGGACTCAACGTTGGTCAAAGGGGCGAAGGGCCGATGCATCATCGGGAACACCCTCGTGTTCAAGGACGGTCGCCCGGTATTCTCCGCGGGTTCGCCGGGAAATGTTCACTGCACGGTTCCGCAAGTGCTCACCTACGCCCTCGACTTCAAGCTCGATCCCTATGCCGCCGTGGACGCACCGCGCATGTTGCCGATGAGCGAGGCGCGAGGCATCACCGTGGAGGATCGGTTGCGGCCAGGGGTTGTCGAGGACCTGTATAAACTCGGCGTGCGCGTATCGGTGACTCCGGGCTACGACTATCACATGGGTTCCTTCGCCGTGATCGCACGCGACGAAGCCACCGGCAAATACACCGCCGTGGCCGATCCCCGGCGCTGCGCGGTTGCTGATGGGATTCGATAAGGAGTTTCGCATGAGAATGATTTCGATGATGGCCACCATTGCGCTGCTCAACGCACATGGAGCCAATGCGGCGAACCTGTCGCCCTCGCAATGGCCGGCGGTCGAAAGGAGCAAGCTCGAACAGCAGGAGCGGCAGAGCTTCTCGCCGGCCGAGACGCAACTGATCGAAGGCAGTGCGGGGCTGGTGTCGGCCACCGTCTCTCCCATCGCAGTCTACGCGGGCGCCGAAGCCCTTCGGCGAGGCGGAAGCGCCGCCGATGCCGCCGCAACCACGGCCTTGACACAGATCACCACTCAGCTCGGCTCCGTCGTCTCATACGCCGGTATTTTCACGATGGTGTACTTCGATGCAAAGACCCACAAGGTCTATTCGCTCGATGCCGGCTACAACTCCTATCTCCACGAAACAGATCCCGGCACGATTCCAGTGGGCGATTTGGGTCCGCTGAGCGGCGCACTCAAGCCGACTGTGGGCGGCGCCAAAGGTCGTGAGACGCTCGTTCCGGGATTCATGGCGGGCCTCGAAGCCATGCACCGGCGCTTCGGACGGCTTCCCTTCAAAGATCTGTTCGCTCCCGCGCTGTGGTACGACGAACATGGTGTGCCGGTATCCCCGCACCTATTGAAGTTCTTTGACTTGCGCGCCAAGTTTCTCGCGAGAACCCCCGAAGGGCGATCGTTTCTCGCTCAGGCGGGCGGGGACTATCCGAAGGAGGGCGCGCTGTTCATTCAGCCTGAACTAGCCAAGACGCTGCGCACGATTTCCGAGCAAGGCGCGCGCTACATGTACACCGGCCGATGGGGCCGAGAGTTTGTCCGAATAGTGAAGAGAGAGGGCGGCAACGTCACGGCGGAGGATCTGTCGCGCTACAAACCCATCTGGAGTGAGCCGCATCAAGAGACGCTTTTCGGTCACACGGTTTATGTCAATGGGCCTCCGCATTTCGGCGCGTACGACTTATTGACGGGTCTAAACCTTGCCGAGGCTCTGCGGCTCGATCAACGGGGTCCGTACTGGAACGATACGGATACCTTTCAAGCCCTGACTCGTATTTCCGAGGTGGTCTCCGGCGCGCCGGTTCTCAATGCGCAAGTCACGTCGTTCCTGAAGGCCAAGGGTATCGATGTTTCGCCATCGGCTCAACTGACGAAAGAGTACGCGGCGCGGGTCGCTCCGCTCCTCGATGAGCTGTTTGCCGTACCGGCGGATACCGGTCCGCATCACTCCAACGCAATCGTAGCGATCGACAAGCAGGGCAATATTGCCGCCGTCACCCACACCATCAACGCCGTCATCTGGGGCGATACCGGTATCGTGGTCGACGGGGTGCCGATCCCGGACTCGGCCGGGTTCCAGCAGTCGCGGCTTGCTACCCTGAAGCCGGGTGATCGCCTGCCGCACGAAATCATCGATGTCATAGCGTTCTCCGGCGCCAAGCCGGTCCTCGCAACGGCGAGCATCGGCGCATCGTTGGTGCCTGAGTCGTTGCGCGTCCTGTTGGGCGTACTCGGACAACATCAGGACTTGAAAACGGTGATGGCCGCGCCGCCGCTGCTCGCGCATCTTGATTTCGGCAACATCGATGAAGCGCTCGCGTCGCGCAGCGTCTCTTTGGTGAAGGACGCCTACTCAGCCGACTTCGCGACTCAACTCAAGGCGAGCAAAGTCAACGTCGTCGAAGTGCCGAGCGCAACGGTCTCGGGATTGCGCGGAACATTGGCCGCCATCGCCATCGATCCCATCACCGCCCGCCGTTCCGCGATCAATCAGTCAGGGGTCATGGTCTTCAACGCTGGTGAATAGACGGCCTGCGGACCGCCGGAAACATCGGCGTACCGATTGCATGCCCACACGATGCCGCGCATTGAGGTCCGTGAGAGACACTGCGTCCTAACTTGCATGGATTTCGCGAGCAGCCCTCCCGGGGGTTGCGGCGATCCGCGAATTGTCGAGTGGCGGCAGCACGCACCGGCGACTTCTGATTTCGGGTCGAACATAAAGATGGGGATAGAACTCATGAATGGTCAAATTCGTTTCAAGCGCGCGACGACGGGAATTCTGATCAGCCTATGGGGCGTGATTCAAGTTCCGGTCCATGCGCAGGTGAGCGCCAATCGAAGCGACGCCGAATCGCTGCAGGAGATCATAGTGACGGCCGGCAAGCGTGCGGAAAACCTGCAGGACGTTCCGACGGCCATTACCGCCCTGACCAGCGATGTCATCGAACGACAGGGTCTGACGCAATTTGCCGACTACATGAACCTCGTACCCGGTCTGGCGCAGAACAGTCAGGGCGCCGCCGGCCACGGCCTGGTGATTCTGCGCGGCCTGAGCACGGGCGCGCAGCAGACCGCATCCACGGTGAGCTATTTGATCGATGATGTGCCGTTCACGGCGAACGAGAGCCTCGCGATTGGCAGTTTATTGACGCCGGATCCGGACCTGACGGACATCGAGCGGATCGAGGTTCTCAAAGGACCGCAAGGCACGCTGTATGGAGCAAGCGCCTTGGGCGGCATCATCAAGATTGTCTCGAAACAACCGACGGCAGACGCGTTCAGCGGCGATTTTCATGCCAGCTATTCCTCCGTGGACCACGGCGGGACGGGTAACGGGTTCCGAGGCTCTTTGAATATTCCCATCATTCAAGACCGGGTATCGGTGCGTATCTCGGCTTTCGAGCGCGACGATCCGGGTTTCATGCGCAATGTCACCTTGGGCACCAGTGATACGAACAAAACCATCGTATCGGGCGGCAGGCTTACGCTGCGAATTCAACCCACCGATAATTTGGACATCCAGCTCTCCGGCTTCATGCAGAACCTGCGCGCCGACGGCAGTACCCAAGTGGATACCAATCCCGCCACCTTGAGTCCTGTTTACTGCACTTACTGCTATACCGGGCCTATCGATCCTCTGTTCGAGACACAGTACCGAATCGCCGGATTGGTGGTGAACTGGGCGGTACCGGCCGGCACGCTGACCAACTCGCTGAGTTACGGCAAATATGTGGACGGCGAAACATTCGACTACACGCGCGAGTACGGGATTCTAAACACTGAATTCGGTCTGCCGGTGCCGGCGAACACCGCCGTCATCGGTTCGCTGTATCCCTCCATGCGCAAACTTACCGAAGAGCTGCGCTTCGCAACGACGCGATTCGGTAACTTCGAAGGCCTGGGCGGCCTGTTCTACACGCATGAAGCGAACGAATACAATGTCACGATTACAAACGAGGTCCCGCCGACGCTGGTCCACGCGCCGGTTCCGTACGACAACTTATTGGTGTCCGACACCACCCCGAACTACGAGGAGTACGCCGCATTCGCGAATCTGACCTATTACTTCCTCCCGGATTTGGATCTCACGCTGGGTAGCCGCTACACACATAACAAACAAACCGCCAGCAACACCGCCGATGGCATCCTGAATGGTTTCGTGAGCAGTTCCACGACGTTCGAATCCTCGGAAAATGCGACGACCTATCTTGCGACACTCCGCTATCGTCCGACGCCGCAGCTCGATACCTATGCGCGCATCGCAACGGGGTACCGGCCCGGCGGTCCGGAGCTGACGCAAGGTACGGGATTACCGACATCCTTCAAAAAAGATACCACCACCAATTACGAGCTCGGTGCCAAGGGGCGATTTCTCGATGGGCATCTGACCTCGAACGTGGCGGTCTACTACATCGACTGGAAGGACATTCAGTTGAATGAACTCGTCAATGGGTTGCAGGTCAACGGCAATGGCGGAAAAGCCACCAGCAAGGGCGTCGAACTGGAACTGGCCTACCTCCCCGTGCGCGGCTTGACCACGCAACTGAGCGCCTCGTTCAATCGCGCCCGGACGAATGTGGATGTGCCGGTGGTCGGCGCCGTAGCCGGCGACACGCTGCCGTACTCGCCCAAATTCACGGGAGCCGCCGTGGCGGACTATGAGTTTCCGATCAGCACGGCCGTCAAGGGATACGGCGGAGTGACGTATAGCTACCAAGGCAGCCGTCCTTCATCCTGGTCGCAGGACTCGCTCAATACCAACTTCGAATTGCCGGGCTATAGCACCTTGGATTTACGCACGGGAATCTACTGGGGCAAGTACACCCTGTCGCTGCGTGCCAACAACGTATTGGACAAGCGCGCTTACTCCACGTCGTTCGACGGCAATATATTTCCGGGTCAAGGCGTGATTGCACAGTCGATTCTCATCACGCCGCGCATGCTGTTCGTGGAACTTGGGGCGAAGTTCTGATATGGCCGTTGGGCTGCGCGCCAAGTGGCTGCCGAGGTGGAGAGATTTCGCCTGTCGCTGAGAGTCCCGCGGACGCGGCAGGAGCGGGCGGTGGCGGCGACTATGCGCGGCGCCGTCGAGTGGCCACTGGTGCAGCTGGAATTTGCACGCTGGAGGCGATGCCGCCTCGTCCCACGAGGGACGGCCCCCGAGCTGGCGACAACGATTGCCGAAGGCGATCGAGGTGTATTGAGTACCCTGATCGGAGTGGTGGATAACCTCGTGAGGCAATCGCTGTGCATACGCTCGGTTCAACGCGTTCAACCCACGATACGCCGGCTATACACATCCAGGACGATCGCCAGATACAGAAAGCCGACCCAGGTCTGGTCGAAAGACGATGTGAAGAATCTTCGTGCCTTTGCGAAGAGTCGACTGTCGGGAACCGAAATGGCGAAGAAGCTCAAGCGCACGCCGGGGGACTGTCACCGAATAAGACCGCAATTTCACGAGCCACGTCCCCCGGAGTCTTTGCTCGCTGGATTCTCGGCAGTAACGACACGACTTCGTGATCCCATTCGTCCTCGGGTGCGCCGGCACCCAGTAGACCGAAGGGGTCCCACGATGCTAGTGCGGCACGGACGATGCGGAATCCGTCATCGTATTCCTCTCGCGTCTTCATTTCGCTCGGTTATTCAATGCGAGCAGACGCGCAGGGAACGTTAGCCATCGATCTGTATGCCGTTTTCAGCCAATTTCCGCTTTGCCTCTTCCATGGGTTTGTCGTCGGAAGGATAAGATGGCTCCATCAGGGCTACGATGCGCCATTGAGCGACAGCTTTCTCAACGTTATCGGCACGCGCGAACGCCTCCGCAAGCATAAGGCGGGCATCTGCCTCCGCGTAGTGAGGTCTCAGGGCCAACCCTCTCTCAAGAGACTTTATGGCCTCATCGTATTGGCCACGAAGTCTCTGGACTCCTCCAAGAGCAATGAGAGGCCGAGGGTCCCCGGCGAGCAAGTGGATTGCTCGCTGATATGCATCTGCCGCTTCCTCCAAATTTCCTTGGCTCTGAAGAACAAACCCAAGCCAGTGATAAGGCTCTCCCCATTCCGGCGAAAGGTTTGTCGCCGCGCGATAGGCTTTCTCCGCAGCAGCGTAGTCAGGCGGTTCGGCAAAAGAATGGGACTGTCCTTCCCGAAGTAGTTGCGATGCAGCGCTTGCGGAGGCCATAGCACTAGATAGTAGCGCAGGCGAGCGACCGCTTCATGTCAATGATTTCGTTAGGCTCAGTGCCCGGCTCTGGCCGAGTAGCCCGTGGTCTCGGCGGCGACCACCAAGGCGTACTCACGACCCGTTGCCGACACCTGTCGGTGGCGGCTGTGGAGTCGTACCAACTAGTGCAATACGTCACAATTCTCTGGGAGTCGCACGGCGGGTGCTCCTCGCGCTCTTGAAAAAGGCTGGGCCGCACCAATTCCGGCATCAGGCCCAGGAAAGAGGCGGTTGCTGCATGGATAAGCTCATTGCGTTGATGATTGTCTTCGCCTTCATGATTGCCATGGCCGGCGCAGCTATTCTGGCCATTCGCTGGAAACGCAAGTCCTCTCAGCGCGCCGCCTTACTTGGATTGGGGTTAGAGTTATTGGGGGCAGGCATGAATCCGCTTCCACCGGCACATGTCCAGCTTGAAGAAGTAACGCGAAGAACCAAGGTGAAGAAGGATTCCGAGACCGGTGAGCCAGACTAAATATCCCTTCAAGTTCCGGTCATGCCTGGCCGCCTGGGGCAGGTCGTGCCGCGAGCACCGTCGAATGAGTCTTCACGACCCTGAACTGCCGCTCACTGATGACCGCTTAAGAGCAGTGCAAAATCCAACTTTCCACCCGCGCCTTGACGTCGCAGAACGACTACGTCTCGGCTTCCTCATGAATCTCGTCCCTTAGGTTAAGTTCCCGGTTAACCCGACATCCCGAAGCGCCCTCAAGCTACTTTTCAGAGCGACCTGTGGCGTCACGATCGCGGTCGTATTGTCTCGTGAGCGGAAACGGTGGCAACCAGGACTCGCGACGGACGATCCAGCTTTCGTAGGTGGGCATCAGTTGGTCAGGTTTAAGCAGGGGCTACCTTTCCAGATCCGTGAAAGCATGATACCTACTTCTCTGAATCCGTTGTATCATCAATCGTTGTTCGGAATTCCCAGCTGTGAGTATCCCTGTTCCTGCAAACGGCACTGTCGCGGAGCGTATTCGCGTCGTCAGAAACCACCTTGCACCGGCTGAACTCGCGGTCGCCAACGTGTTGATCCTGAATTATCCCACCGGTGGTCTCGTTCCGATTGTTCAACTCGCTGCAAGTGCCGAGGTCAGTGCGCCGACTGTCCTGCGTCTGGTCAGCAAGCTCGGGTTTGACGGGTACGGCGAGTTCCACGAAGCTCTTCTGTCTGAAATCAACGCGCGGATTTTCTCACCTGTCGACGCCTATCCTGCGTTCACCGGCATCGCTGCCGAGACGCCTGTCGCAAGAGCGCAGGCTGCCTACTACGAGTGCATTCGGTCGACGTTTTCGCACCTTGCCCCGCGCGAACTGAAATCGGCTGTTTCCGCGCTCGCCAGTGTGACTCGTCCGGTCCATGTGCTGGGCGGACGCATCAGCTCGATCCTGGCCATGCATCTCGCAACATATCTGTCGATGTTGCGGCGGAACGTGCTGCACGTCACTTCCGATGAAGCTGGACGCATAGCCGGACTGATCGACCTGGGCCCAAAATCGGTCGTGGTCGTGTTCGACTTCCGGCATTACCAGCAAACGAGCCTGGACTGGGGAACGGAAGCTGCAAAGCGGGGCGCGCACCTGGTGCTCGTCACCGATCAGTACCTCTCACCCCTGGCCTCTCTCGCCACGTCTCTGCTAACCAGCAGCACGAAGGGGCTGGAGCCGTTTGATTCGATGGCAGGCGGCTTCGCGCTGACTGAGCTAGTTATTTCCGAGGTGGCTCGGGCTCTCGGCAGTCCTGCAAGAAAGCGCCTTGCTGACTTCCTCGTGCTCCAGCAAGCTGCCGAGAAAGCAACTCCTCGTATGACTGCCGTCCAAAAAGGTATTCGCGAAAAATAGAGTTGTCTATCGTTGGATGGTCTCGGCCAACTCGATGGCACACCCATCAATCAAACGCTGATCAATGATCTTGCGGGCGGCTTCATTGCCCAGCAACGCAACGCCGTGCTGGTCGGCGGTACCGGCACCAGCACCAGCACGACCCGGCTAGCCACTGCCATTGTCAGAAGCTGCGTCCGATCCGGCGCCCGCGACGGGGTCTTGGCTTGAATGCACTCGTCGCCTCGGGCGAAGCGGCCCCTGGGCGGGAATCAGTATTCCCCCGCAACTCCGCTTTACGCTGGGCCCACAATCGCCTAGACCGAACTTCCCCTTATCGGCATCAGCGTGACGAAGCGCATGGTCGGCCGCTGCGCCGCTTCCGCGATCGCCTCGGCGTCACGGTTGAGGATATGGAAATCGCGGCGACGGAAACCAGGCATGTTGCCGGCCTCAATTGCGGCGAGCCGGGCTCAGGCGACCCGTCGCGAAGAAGCGTCTTCGACCCTTCCCCTAGCCATGGAAAGGCGGCGAAGAATTTGTGCACCTCGTGCCAAAAATAAGTACTTGCACAAGTAATGAAATTTACATATAACTAACAGCACGTAAAAAATAGATCGTCGCCATGTGGCATGAAATACAAACTTATCCCGGATGGGAAAGATTGGCGCCTGGGCGGCGCGGCGTTGTTGAGCAAGGAATGAGGACAAAGCAGGAAGTAGTCGGTTCAATCGAGAGAGGGGTGTCAGGAGGCCCCGCGGGTGACATCTACGACTTGGAGCGCGGTCGCGAGGGCGCGCATGGCCGGATCATGAAGTATGAATTGAATGCGATGCCGAACCAGCGCGCAGCCGACCCGGTATCGCCCGGCGTGGCGACGCCGGATGGATCGCTAAAGGAAAGCGGGAGCAGTAAGGATGCGGGATTTTTATCTTAATTGACCGAATAAATAGGGGTGATCTATGACCAAGAAATACAGTGCCAGGCAGGCGCTCGCGGCTGTGGGATGTTGCACGGCCCTGACCAGCCCGGTGTGGGCGCAGCTAGCGCCGCCCAGCCAGGACATAGAGGAAATCGTCGTCACTGCCGAGAAGCGCGAATCCACCGTGCAAAAAACGCCTATCAGCATGACTGTGTTCAGCGGCGCGGACCTGCAAGCTCAAGGCATCTCGGATCTGACCTCGGTCGCGCAGGAAGTGCCCGGTGTTTCGTTCAAGACGTCCGGGCCCGGCCAGACCGAATTCGAAATGCGCGGTTTGACGTCGACCGGCGGCGAATCGCCGACCGTCGGCTTCTACCTCGACGAAACCTCGCTGACGCCGCCCGCCATGGCACAGAACGGCAAGGTCGTCATCGATCCGGCTCTCTTCGATCTCAATCGTATCGAGATCTTGCGCGGGCCCCAGGGTACGCTCTACGGCTCCGGATCCATGGGCGGAACCATCAAGCTCGTGACGAATCAACCGGACACGAAGAATTTTTCCGCCAGCGTCGAGGGCATCGGCTCGGGAACCTACAACGGCGGCGGCTTCAATCACACCGAGAATGGGATGATCAACATCCCCATCGTGGATAATTTGGCGGCCTTGCGGGTGGTCGTCACCGACAAGTACGTCGAAGGCTGGATCGATCGTGATGTGGTCAGTCCGTTTCCGCTGGAGACCAACGGCAGCACGACGCGAGGCAATGTCGCGGCGGCACCGGTGATCGACCAATACCGGCAGTCGAATTGGGAAACCCTGCGCGGTGGGCGCGCAACCCTCCTCGTGACGCCCACCGATCGCCTGAGCATCACGGCGGCCGTGATGTATCAGCGTATCGATCAAGGTGCGCCCAATACCATCGATGTGCCACCGGGCAATGAAGTGCACTACCAGCCCTTCGATGTCGCCGAGCCATTCAACGACAAGTTCAATCTGTACGGTTTGACGGTCAAATATGATTTCGATAACTTCCAAGTGGTCTCGGCCACGTCGGATTGGAACCGTACGCAGTTTCAGACACAGGATATTTCCGAGGCGATGCAGGATTACATCGGTGGCTTTTTCGGGCCATCCGCGGAATTTCCGTTTTCGACGGCCGATGGCGGCCTCGGTGCGGGTTCGCTTTCAGAAAACGACTACACACGGCAATTCAGCGAGGAGTTGCGCGTGGCGTCAACCGGCGATGGCGCTCTACAGTGGCTGTTTGGCGGTTACTACAGCAGTTTTCACGCGACGTCCCATGTGTATTCCTATTACGAAGGATTTACGGCACTGTTCGGCACTGACAATCTTGCCGACAATCATCGCTTGCTCGGGGTGGACCAGTATGCGTTGTTCGGCGAGTCGTCCTATCAATTGCCCGACCATTTGAAAGCGACGGTGGGATTGCGGTATTTCACTTACCACAGCGATTCGGCGACCAGCGTCAGCGGGGTATCGGCCAACGGCACCAGCGAAACGCTGTTCGGATTGGCGCAGAACTCCGGTGTTACGCCGAAGTTCAACCTCGCCTATGTGCCGAGCGACGATCTCACCGTTTACGGAACCGCCTCCAAGGGCTTTCGTCCGGGCGGCCCGAATCCGCCGATTCCGAGTCCGTGCCCGGTTGCCCCCGGCCAGTTCGGTCCGGACAGTGTCTGGAGCTACGAGTTGGGCGAGAAGGCCAAGATGATCAATTCTCGCGTCTCCATCGATGGCGACGTGTACTACGAGGATTGGTCCAATATCCAGCAGCAAGTCGCGCCGGCATGCGGATACAAATTTACGACCAATGCCGGCAAGGCAAAAGTGTACGGAGCGGAGTTGGAAGTGGCGGTCATTGTGGTGCCGGGTTTGGTGTTTTCGCAGAATGCCGGTTACACGCATGCCACGAATTCGACCACTCTACCGAGTGCAGGCGTGGTTGCGGGCCAGCGTTTATTGGATGTTCCGGAGGTGACTGCGACCACCAGCTTGTCGTACAAGTATCCCTTGCCGAATTCGATGAATCTCATCGCGCGGGCGACCAATAGCTATGTCGATTCCATCCAGGACATCACCTACGCGCGCAATACGCTGCCGTCGTACGACCTCGTCGGTGTCCGTGCCGGTGTGGAAACGGAACGATGGTCGGCTGTCCTGTTCGTCGACAATGCCACCAATAAGGTTGCGTTGCTCAGCGATACGGGCGCGCTCTCGGCCAACATTTCGATATTGAACCGTGTGGCCACCAATCAGCCTCGAACCATCGGCGCCGACCTCAACTTCAAATTCTGAGTGCGACCGAACGAAGCTCGTGTCCACCGACTATCCCAATCGCTCGTATGCGTGGACCGTCGTCGCCATGTGGCATAAAATACAAACCTATCCCGGATGGGAAAGATTGGCGCCTGGGCGCGGCGTTGTTGAGAGTTAAAGGAGGGAAGTGTGTCTTTAAAGTATTTGGCACTCGTTCCGGCCTGTATCGCCGTCAGTGGCGGGAAGGCGGAGGCGCAGGAGATCAAGGTCGGCGTCACGCATGACTTTATCGGGGCGACGTCCGCCGTCGGCGGGCCGTACATGCTCGCGGCCGAACTTTATCCGGATCATTTGGGTGGGGTGCCGGTGAAGTGGATCGGACTCGACGATGTGGGAAATACGTCAACGGCGGTCAAGAACACCCGCAAGTTCATCGATGAGGACAAGGGCGCCGATGTCTGACAGCTCTTCTAGCAACACGTTCGATCCCGCTCCACTCATTGCGATCGACGGCTTGAGCAAGAGCTACGGCGTGATATCGGTTCTGCAGGAGGTTGTTCTTCGCGTGTCGCAACAGGAAGTGGTGTCCATCATCGGCCCCTCCGGCTCCGGCAAGACGACCTTGCTGCGATGTTTGGCGCTTCTAGAAAAGCCTTGCCACGGCGCGATCACGATGGAA